>Ga0155819_141_pt1 | contig 4165 bp, 5 predicted proteins | sample RifCSPlowO2_01_FD_107473 | JGI IMG/M metagenome (GOLD analysis project Ga0155819, IMG submission 107473) | Candidatus Blackburnbacteria bacterium RIFCSPLOWO2_01_FULL_41_27 | reverse complement strand
ACCTCCCAGACCTTCTGACTGTCCGTGAAGTCGCCGAAATTTTAAGGGTTTCTCCTTTAACTATAAAGCGCTGGGGGAAGCGCGGAAAACTAACTCCGATTAGAATTAATTCCCGTGGAGACAGGCGTTACAAAAAAACCGCAGTACTTTGGCTTCTTGGCATCCAGCCAGATGGAGAGTAAGCTTCAGATTACCAGACCGCCAGATTTCAGATTGCCAGATTATCGGATTACCCCTTTTTAAGGGCATAATCTTTCCATATAGTTCTTAAACGATTTAGTTGTTTTGAAAGTTCGTTATAAGAACTTATTAGATTCTCGCATTTGGTTTTTGGTAGACGAGTAAATCTTTTTGAAAGCACAACAGTCTTTTCAAGATGGACACAGACTTCATCACTCTCAACCATGGCTATTTCGTAATACCTTGCAGCATCCCTAGGGTTTCGTTGCCTTGAAAAACCTTCACTTATAAGAGGGGCAATTGCCTCCCCAGACTTAATGAGTTGAGTACGCAAACCTAGGTGCGGAATCAAATATGCAATTTTGTATAAGGGGTCTAATAATTCAATAGAAATTTTGTAAACTCTTAGATCTGAGGCTTTTTTAATTAAAGACACAACTTATCTTATCAGATAGGAAATGAAAGTTTAGTTATCAAATCTGAAGATCTGGTTATCTGATATCTGGAAATCTGGCTATCTGAGCTTGTGCTTGGTATACTTTACGCATGTTTCGCATAAATTTCGAGGCAGATGTTTTATTGGCTTTAGTAGGACAGCAAGAGTTGGGTTCTGCCTGGCTGCATCCAATTAGTTACGCTATCCGCAACGCACTGACTCAAGGCGTACCGATTGATAACATCGTCCTTCTTTTGCTACTGCCTTTGGTTGCGGCTGTTATTGCCGCGTCGCGCCATTTAATCGGTTTGCGCGGATTTGGAATCTTTTTACCCGCGGCGTTGTCGGCGGTCTTTGTTGCAACCGGTCCGGTCGTTGGTATCGGTTTATTTTTAGTTATAGTTACTGTCTCAACTTTCTCCCGAATGCTTCTGCGCCGGCTGCGTGTAAAACTCCAGTACCTACCCCGCATGGCGCTTATTTTACTCGTTGTTGTTTTAGCGGTTTTGGCAATTCTTTTTGTCGGCCCGCAAATTTTTGGCAGGCGGGAATTGGCTGAAGTTTCTATCTTTCCGGTAATAATTTTAGTTTTACTAGCAGAAGACTTTACCCGCGCGCAATTGGGAAAAAGCATCCGGATTGCCGCTTCCTTAACTGTAGAAACTTTAATTTTAGCTCTAATGTCATTTGTTTTCTTAAGTTTAAGCGCCTTGCAGGAATTTGCTCTCCTAAACCCAGAAATATACTTGCTTATGGTGCTTGGCTTGGATCTTTTCTTGGGTACATACTCAGGCCTCAGGCTTTTGGAGATTTGGAGATTTAGAAAACTAATTAGAAATTAATTTAACTTATGCACTTGTCTTCAATCCTTGGTCTTAACGCTCGTTTTCAGCTTTATTCTTATCCTTCAAATTCTCGTCGCGGGAGAAAGGTCGCCGGCTCAAAACTGCTAACTAAAAGAATTTTACGGAAGGCCGAAATTCCCATTCCGGAAATCTACGCCAAGTTTACAACGCAGGAAGATATCTATAATTTTGACTGGACTAAACTTCCCGAACGTTTTGCTTTTAAGCCAAGCCGGGGTTTGGGAGGAGAGGGAATAGTAGTAGTAAGGAAAAAAGCCACGCGGCATAGCTCTTCAGGGCAAGTAGAGTGGATTACGACACAAAGAACGAGGGTAGGGATAGAGGATTTAAAACTGCATGGTATGGATATTTTAGAAGGCGCATATTCTGCAGGGAACGTACCGGATAATGCATTTATTGAAGAATTTGTAGGCCGTAATAAAGCCTTTCGCAGGTATGCATATCGCGGAACTCCTGATATCCGCGTCATTGTTTATAACAAAGTGCCGGTAATGGCAATGTTGAGACTACCTACGCGGGAGTCATCCGGTCGTGCAAATATTCATCAAGGAGCCCTTGGAGTCGGGGTGGATATTGCAACGGGTGTCACAACCCACGCTGTGTGGCACGGAAATTTAATCCGTTTTAAACCTGGTTCGAAAAGAAAATTACATGGCATTAAAATTCCGCAATGGAATAGAATTTTAGAAATAGCCACTGCTTGTTCAGAACCTATTGGTTTAGGTTATTTGGGCGTAGACGTTGTTTTACACCCGGAAAAAGGACCTATGGTGCTTGAAGTTAATGCTGAGCCCGGGTTAGAAATTCAGCTTGCTAATATTGCAGGTCTGCGCCGCAGACTTGACCGGGTTGAGGGCTTGTATGTGGAGAGTACTCAGCAAGGTGTGCAAATTGCCAAGGCGCTTTTTGCCTCTTCTTTTGCCGCCCGCGTTCGCGCTGAAGCAGAAGGAGGAAAAACAGTCAATATTTTTGAAATGATAAAAATACAAGGCGGGCAAGGACAAAAAATTGAGGTTCAAGCAAAAGTGGATAGTGGCGCTTGGCGCACATCTGTCGACTGGACACTTGCTGAGAAATTAGGATTGTTAAAAGAGTCTAATATCTTAGGGACAAGAAAAGTTAGAAATCCTTTGGGCGAGGAGAGGCGTCCAATTATTGGCTTGACATTTTGGCTCGGAGGGAAGAAGATAAGTACTGCCGCAGGCGTCTCTTTTCGCGGCCATTTAAAAAAGAAAGTAATCATTGGCAGGCGTGATCTTACTGGATTTTTAGTCCAACCACATTAATTATGCGTATCCACATTTTTTCAAAATCAACAGAACATTATGCTCCTGGGCGAATTACCGAGGAAGCGCGTTTGCTTGGTCATAGCGCTGAAAACCTTTTCTATAAAGACTTAGTTGTTGGAATTACAAACAAGGTAAGAGTTTTAATGCATGGCAAACCCTTAGAGATGCCAGATGTTGCGGTTTTACGCGTTTCTGGCGCTGGACTTGCCGGACCGTTGTTTGCATATCAGCGGGTAGCTCTTATTAACTACTTTTGCGACGAGCAAAAGCAAGGTTCTGCGCAAAGCGCAGGTTCTTATTACCCGAAGCCGCCTTTTGTAATGAATAGAGAAACGTATATTTCTTGGATTCGCTTAAATAAACTGGAACAGCACTACGACATGGTTAGGTCAGGAATCCCAGTTGTCCCCAGTGTTTCGTTTTCTTCAGAAGAAGTTATCGATTGGGATAAACTGCAATTTCCTTTAATTGCCAAAACAAGTTTCGGTTCGTCAGGTCAGGGTGTGTTTAAAATCGAAAACAAAGATGAGTTTTTGAAAAAAGTAAAAGAGAAAGGGATTTCAAATTATCTATTCCAAAAGATGTTGACAACCAGACAAGATTACCGTGTTATTGTTATCGGTGGTAAAGCTTTGCCGAAGGCTATGAAAAAGACCGCGCAGGAAGGAGAATTTTTAACTAATTTTGCGCGAGGTGGAGCTGTGCAAGGCGTCCCCTTAAACAGCCAAATGCGGGATTTAGCAGAACACACAGCAAAGGTTTTTAAAGCTGACTACGCGGGGATAGATATTATGTATGACGCAGAAGGCAATCCGTATGTGTTAGAAATCAACCGGGGCGCGCAATTTCAAGGCTTCGAGGAATCAACCGGCATTAATGTTGCCCAGGAAATAGTGAAGTATTTAGAGCGACAAATCCTCGTATCATAAATAAAATGCTCGTTAATATTCAATGTTTAGTTCGAGTTTGCAAAAAGTTAAATATTGACTTTCGTTTTATTGATAATAATCACAACGTAGTTCAGATAAGCATTGGCAACAACCGATATTATTTTGCAAATTGGACCACTCCTTACAATAAAGAGTCGGATGCTTATATTTTTCAAGACAAAGAATTTACCTACCAATTATTAAAAGACAAAGTTCGCCTGCCGCGTACTTTAGGTTTTCTGGATCCTGATATTGAAGAGAAGAGGAAGGAATATTTAAACGTTCCTACTTACGAGAAGATTGTTGAAGAGATTCAAAAAAACTTTGGTTTACCGGTGGTTATTAAGAAAAATAAAGGGGCAGGGGGTTTGGGTGTTTTTAAGTGCACAAGTAAGGACGAATGCTTGTTTGCTATTAAACATGTTTTCGACAAAACTTCAAAAGACTACGACTATGTAGTATTGG
>Ga0155819_103_pt2 | contig 4472 bp, 6 predicted proteins | sample RifCSPlowO2_01_FD_107473 | JGI IMG/M metagenome (GOLD analysis project Ga0155819, IMG submission 107473) | Candidatus Blackburnbacteria bacterium RIFCSPLOWO2_01_FULL_41_27 | reverse complement strand
ACTTCCACACAAAACTATCCCTCGCGAAATTCTTCCTAACTTAATATCGTTGACCACTGTATGCGCAACTTCTTTTGCATAGTCAACGTAATCATCGTTTGGGTCTAAACTATCAGCACCTACATTTTTAACTGAGATATGCTGACCAAGAAGCCAGAGATAAAGCTCTTCTGCCAATTTAAATCCCCTGTGGTCAGTACCAACAAATACTCCTATTTTCTCTCCTAACATAGTTTTTGTCATTTGAAATTTATTATTTGGAAATTGTTTAGATATTAGAAATTAGATATTAGAATTTTCCGGCAAAGCCGGAGGCCAATTCTAAGACTTTAGCTTTAACGTCTTCGGCGTGGATTATTGCCGATGACACAGCAACGCCAACCGCTCCTAACTCAATACTTTTTTTAACATCCTCCAAATCTTTTACCCCTGCGCCTACTATTAATGGTATACCTTGCTTTTTTAAGAGATCGGCTGCTTCTTTAATCGACTCTGGCTTGGATTTTGCCACTGATGTCTCATTCGAGGCAATAAGCTCGGCCGGCTCGTAGGCTATGTATGTCGGAATAATTTTCGGTTCTAAAATTTTATCGATCTCGTCAACCGAAGAAGCAAAAACTAAGGTTTTTAATTCGTATTCGTTGCACTGGTTGATAACTTTGGAGAGAAGTGTGTAACCGTCGTATTTGTGTTCTGAGTGATTCAAAAAGACACCTGAAATTTTTCCGTGCCATTCTTTTAAAGTTTCCACCGGGTTTTTACCTGTTCCCCCGTTAAAGTCTGCATGCTGAGCCCAAAGCTCTCCGGGCCAATTTTCTCGACACATATAAACATCCAAGTCGTGAGGTACTGGAATAATTGGCACTTCTGTTTCTTTTTGAGCAACGGCTAGTGCTTTTATTAGCTTTTCTGCATTAGCACCAGTTGAGCGCACAGAGCTTTTGAAGTTAACAAATATCATAATTAAGGATAAGTAGTCAGTTGTGGGTGGTGGGAAATATCACTTCCAGCTTTCACCTAAACGATAAAGTTGTTTGCCCGCAATTTCATACTCCTCTATTAGATTATCACAAAGTTTCTTATCGATTAAATCAGGATACAAGTCGCAGATGAGCGATAAGTGCACTATGGTTTCATTGCACTCTCCAATAGCATCACGGATATACTTCCTCCACTCTTTTCCAGACTGTCTTCTTGCATAACCTTCAGCCAGTAAGGCAGGGGGTGATTTCGTAGATCGACCTACTTGGTCTTTAAGTCCATATTTCTCACTAATTGGTAACTTCGGAAGTATATACCTGTGTATATCCAGGGCAAGCTGGTAGAGTCTTTTATAAACATCAAGATCTTTAAAGCTTACAACTTTTACCATTTAGCTTATCCTAACAATTTTCCCTGTCTCACTACCCACTACTCACCACCTATCCTCAACGAGCCTTCCATCCCCAGTTGGCGATGGTTGCCCACACTGCAAAAGAAGGTGAAAGTTCCGCTTTTGTCGGGTGTAAAAGTGATTGTGTCTTCCTTACCTCCACCGATCACCTTTGTTCTTATTCCAAGCTCTGAAATTACTAAATCGTGGGGTAGAGTTCCTGTATTTTTATAAACGATCTTCACGCTCTTCCCGGCTTCCAGATTAATCGACTTGGGGGTAAAACCGTATTCAGTTCCTGCAATGTTGATAGTTGTCTCTTGTTGCGCCGGAGTAGCGGGTGGAGTAGATTCTGTTACTGCGGTTGCTGGTGCTTGGACTTGTTTTTGGTTTATTCCCGTACTCTTATTGGATGTTTGACCTACCACGAGGTAAACGATTACAGCAATTGGAACTAAAACGCTACTTCCGATAATTATTCCTTTATTCATTGTCCTCCTAAATAATATACTCATTTAACTCGAGTTTACAATTCTCGTTAAATGACGTTATTCTGCGTGCGGAAGAATACCTATCAATATCCACATTACAGCCACGCCCAATAAAAGAAGTGCCGCCTGGTGCCAAGGATCGTCTCTGTGATCTTCTTGAACTTCAGGAAGTAAATCTGAGGCGGCAATGTATAAAAACAGCCCTCCGGCAATAGCCAGCATAAGTCCTAAATTGGTTTCGAAAGTTTGCGCAAACGCTAAAACTGTAAATGCCCCCAAATAAGTAGCCAGTGCCGAGCCTAAATTCACCAAAATCGCCCGGGTTTTAGACCAACCGGCAGACAGCATTAAACCAAAATCACCCAATTCGTGCGGAACTTCGTGCATAAAAGTAGAAATTGCTACCAGAACCCCTAATGAAGGCTCGACTAAATATGCAGTAGCAATAGCTACGCCATCGATAAAATTATGAATGGTATCTCCGGCAACGACCAAAGGCATTGAAGATTTCAAGGTCGTTCTTGCATGTTCTTCGTGATGGTGTAAATGCATAAAAAACTGCTCAAAAAAGAAGGCTGTTACCATCACCAATAAAACTACACGCAGAACAAACCCGGCATTTGACACCTCTATTGCCTCTGGTAAAACATCCAACAAGGAGACGGAAAGCATAACGCCTGCGGCAAAAGGTATGGCATGAACTGAGATTACCTTGCGTAAAGAGGCACGGGAAAGCATTAGAATCCCTCCCACCAAACCCAGGACACTGCCGAGTGTTGCTAAACCAAAAATAGCTAAATATTGCTCCATTATTTATTACCGCGTATTTAACGCGTTATTTCCGCTTTTAACCTAATAACATTAGGCGCCCATTCTTGTATAAATTCCAAAAGTAGCCAAGACTCCAGCAACAACAAGCCATTGAGTTGCAGTAAGCCAAAAGCTAATTCCCAAAAAGTCCAGAGCAGAAAGACCTACTGCCGCAACTGCTCCCCAAACTAAATAATGTGAATAACGGCGCAAATCTTTATTATTAACCGATGTTTTCTTTGCCATTTACCCTCACCACCTTTCGCCTCCTACTTATAATTATTTTAGACTGTTTCCCCTCTCTTGAAAAGCCGATCTTTTAATGTCAGAATATATTTATGCAAAAACTGTTCCTGTTTTTGGTCGTCTGTATTCTGTCTTTACTTTTTTTTACTTCCGGCGCCGAGGCAAAACACAATACAAAATCAAGTAAAAGTCCTGCTTTTTCAGCCTCTTTAGCCAAGAACAAGTTGTCAGTTTCAGCCAGTTTTTCCAACCTTACCAACGTCAAAACGATTACCTATCAATTAACCTACAACTCGAATAAAGGCCAGCAGGGAGCAGCCGGTACTATTAAGGTCGGTAAATTAAAATCTACCTCAAGAAAACTTCTTTTGGGCACATGCTCAGGTAGGGTGTGCACCTATCACCGTGACGTTAAAAACATCAAGCTTTCCGTTGACTTTAACCTAAAGTCCGGCGGAGTTGTATCCTACGAGAAGAAATTATAAATGTCTGACCCAGGCACAGGAGAGCATAGATCTGAATTCTTCAACAATTTAGAGTTACTGCGCGGACCAAACAACACTCTTAAACTCGCTAGCCTTATCGAGGATTCCACTATTTACTCAACAGCAACAAATACTAGGGCATACGACGGCGTAGATACAACAGTTCGTCAACATGCTATTATTGGTCTGCAGGAGTGGGCACAAAAGGCTAATAACGAAATCTTGAGGGCTGTGGCTCTTGATCAACCTACCAACAAAGAGCAACTCTTGCGGGTAACGGGTAGAGCTATTGAGAACGATGATCTCTCGTCTAGCCTTGACTTAACAAGCCTGTTTGTCTACCACGGAAGAGAAAACTATCTGGCAAGACAAGATCAATGGGCTCTAGTACGAGCTCTTTTTGGCATTGACACAACTGGTATAAAAAAGGGTTCGGGTGGAGTTTGGTGGATGCCAGGAACTCGTTCCAGCATCGAAGTCGACATTAATAAAATAAACGATTATCTCCATGAGCTCGTCGAAGGATCTATAAAGAGAAGGGGTGGAAAGCTAATTAAAGACACGAACCCCTTAATTCACAGAGGAAAACCATTCGTAAAAACTACTGGTAGCACAGCATTTGACGGCGTAACTGCTTCATTGACAACTGAAAAGTACCCACCTCACGCATTTCATGCCGGTGGGATGCCTCTTGTTAAACAAGTTGTGCTGCGTTTTACGCCAGAATTTCTAGCTTCTGTCAGGCCGCTTGATTCAGAAAACTACTTGAAGTATTGGCCGCCAAAAGAACCTCCTAAGAAAGAGTGGCAAGAAGAAGTTCGAAGACCACCAAAACCCGAAGGAGGTATTGACCCTCGTGATCCAAGCGCATACTACAAGACTCTAGGCGTAAATCCAGATATTGACCCTGAAGATTTAGAAGAAGTTCTCTTGTCCGCATACCGAAGGCTTTCAAGGAAGTATCACCCAGATACAGGAGGAGAAAATGCAAACCCGGAACGAATGAGGGCTTTAAATCAAGCTTTTGAGTTCTTAAAAGATCCAGACAAAAGAAAAAGTTACGGAAGA
>Ga0155819_134_pt2 | contig 5114 bp, 4 predicted proteins | sample RifCSPlowO2_01_FD_107473 | JGI IMG/M metagenome (GOLD analysis project Ga0155819, IMG submission 107473) | Candidatus Blackburnbacteria bacterium RIFCSPLOWO2_01_FULL_41_27 | reverse complement strand
TCGGCCGAACCTTTTACTCAAGGAATGGTTCTTACCCAAGAAGTACAAGGGCAAAAGACATCACAGCAAGCCGCGTCAAATATGCGATCGGTACGGCCGGAAGATACCGCCATGCCCGTGCCCGTTCAACAAGTTGTTAAAGTCGGACACGCCACGCCAATCCAAAATCTACAAGTTGACCAACAGGAAACAATCCAACCTCTTTCGCCTGTTTTTGCAAACCAAGGCGGCAATGGGCAGGTTATCGCCCAGGCAGTTTTTAGTCCAGAGGCCGCACCTCCCTCTCCTCCTGAAATTCCCAACACAATCGTCGGGCAGGTTTTAACTTCTCAAGGTAAAATCGTCGAAGGCGCAATCTTGGAAATCATTGATTCTGTTTCAAAAACTCCGGTCCGCGCAATTAGAAGCAACAGGGTTGGCCACTTTATGACCGTAACCCCCTTGAAAAACGGCGGCTATGAACTTATGACCGAAAAAGACGGTTTGACTTTTGATCCAATACAATTCCAAGCAGAAGGACGGCTGATTCCGCCAATACAGATAAAGGCCAAGGCCTAACAGAATTTTTAATTTGAAATTTAAAATTTGAAATGAAATCTAAATGTTTAAAAATTAAAGCATTAAAAATTGATTAAAAATTGAAAATTTAAAATTAATTATGATGTTACCTTTCAAGCCAGCCAAAGTCGTACCTATCAGCTCTACTACACAGCAGCACATTCTCATTGCTGATATCACAGACGATATGCTGCTGACAAAAGAGGGCGGAGCGGCAATAATTATGCGTGCTTCGGCCTTAAACTTTTCTTTATTAAGCGAAAAAGAGCAAGAAGCAATTACTTACGCGTATTCGGCTTTTTTAAACTCTCTTTCCTTTGCAATTCAAATTTTAGTGCGTTCGCAAAAAAAGGATGTTACCAACTACCTTAACTACTTAAAAGAAGAGGCAGACAAACAGACGAACGCTAAACTTAAAGTGTTGATTGGTTCATACCAAACCTTTGTTGCGCAAATTGTCAAAAAGAGAAATGTTTTAGAAAAAGATTTTTTTATTATTATTCCCTTCTCCCCTTTTGAACTTGGAATTTCTACAACAGGAATGGTTAATACATTAACCCGCCGCCAACGATCTGTTCCTTATCCCAAAGACTATGTCTTAAAAAAGGTTAAAACCGTGCTTTTTCCAAGACGCGACCATGTTATCCGCCAGTCCGGGCGTCTAGGAATTAAAGTACAACAGCTTACCACCGAAGAAATAGCGCGACTTTTCCATAATATCTACCGGACTGACGGTAGGAAAGAAAACGGCAAGGAGATTTCCCCTAATGTTTAATCTTGGTGTACCCTTTATGAAAGCCAAAAGTCTTAGCGAGGCGGTTCCTACAGGAACTCTGCCCACCAATACAACTGCGCCAGTTGGCAACAAGGATAATATTCAAAACATTATTGCTCCACAAAAAATAGAGATTGATTTAACCTATATTAAAATAAACGATAAATATCTGCGCACTATCTTTGTCGGAGGTTACCCGCGTTTTGTTTCGCCTGGATGGCTTGACCCGATTATTAATTTTGACCACTCCCTTGACCTTTCTTTTTTTATCTACCCAGTTGAAGGAAAAACAGTTTTAGACGATTTACGGCGCAAAATTGCCGAAATGGAAGCAGAAATTGCCACAGATTTACAACGCGGAAGAGTAGTTAATCCGGGAACACAAGCAAAACTCGAAGACGCCAGAGATTTACAGGAGCAATTAGTAAAAGGGGCAGAGCGCTTCTTTCAGTTTTCTTTTTATATTACAATCCCTGCTGATTCACTAGAAGAATTAAACCAAATCACCCACCAAGTACAATCTACGCTCGGTTCTTTATTAATAGTGGCAAAATTTACCGCCCTGCAAATGGAAGACGGTTTACTCTCAACAACCCCTTTGGGAATAGATAAATTATCCATAACGCGCAACATGGACACGACAAGCCTTGCAACCACGTTCCCGTTTGTTTCCGCCGAGCTGAGCTCGGACCGGGGAGTATTGTACGGAATTAACGAAGACAACGATTCACTGGTTATTTTTGACCGTTTTCGACTGGAAAACTATAACTCTTTAATTTTCGCTACTTCTGGCGCGGGAAAGTCGACAAGTGGAAACGAGCCCGTTTTATACAGAAACCATTCGGGGGAAATTAAACTTGGGAAAATAGGCAATGTAGTTGAAAAAATTATTAAAAAAGGTGTTTTGGAAAAGATTGATGAAGAAATGGAAGGAGTTGTTGACCCGGGAATAGAAGTTTATGCTTTTGATAAATATCTAAAAGGAAACTGGTCAAAAGTCAGTATTGCAGCCAGAAAAATAGCGCCAAAAACACTCTATAAAGTTAGAACCAAAAGTGGTCGTGAGATAACAATTACAGCAGATCACAATCTGGTTATCCTAAAAAATGGGAAAATTTCCATAGCTAAAGCGGACGAAATAGAATCTGGAGATTATATTCCCCTTCCACGCAAGATCGAAACAAAACAAGAAGGCGAGAAATCCCTTAATGTATACAAACTTCTCTCGAACTCAAAGATAAAATACTTAAAAACCGTTAAAGGGCGAGTTGGTAACAGACTAGCGAAGGACGGCACAACCCTGCCGAGGAATTTCCCATTATCAGAGGATTTTTTTAAATTTCTGGGGTACTTTGTCAGCGAAGGTAATGCAACAAAACAAAGAGTGTTGATTAGCAACACCGATAAAGTTGTACTAAACGATGTTGCCTACTATTTCAAAGCCTTGGGTATAAATTACTCCATTGTCCGTAAACAAGAAAAAGCAATTGGTATACACACTTTCTCAGAACCCTTCAGGGAGCTCCTTGCTAAATTGGGAACAACCAGAGATTCTTCTAAGAAGAATGTTCCTCCGCTTGTTTTTACTACAGACAACAAAAGAGCTGCCTCTTTCCTTCAAGGTTATTTCGAAGGAGACGGTGGGGTTGATGGAAGCCAAATAACAGCCACAACGAAGTCCAAACAGCTCGCCTCTGATTTATCTTACCTGCTTTTACGTTTTGGAATAATAGCCCGTATTGCTAAGACTAAAAAAAGGGCGACCAATGGAGTAAGGAAAAGAAAATCTGTTTACTGGAAAGTCTCAATTTCTGGACAAGAGAATATCAAGAAATTTACGGATTGTGTCGGCTTTGTTTCTGAAAGAAAAAGTAAACAATTGCGCACTCTAGTAAAAAATGGCAACACTAACGTTGATGTTATTCCCGAGCTTGGTTCAATTCTTAAAGATATTTATCAAGAGCTTTACAATTCTGAAATTCCCGCCCCTAAAAAATTCTCGGAGATAAAACTGGGCATTTTCAAACCATCACGTAAAGAATTATTAAAACTTATTGCCGGAATAGAAAAAAGAGTTGCTGAAATAGAGGCGTTAGAAACAGATGGTTTATTAACTTTACAGTCTTTGCCTACATTAGAAGAAATCTGGCAAAAGGCGAAGAAAAAAGAAATAAACAGCTTACTCTGGCATAAACTGAGCTCTTCATGGGCTGTGATGAAAAAACGCGAACATCCGCCACTTTTAGCAAGTGCTTTACAAGCCGCTTCTGTGACTCACCAAACAGCTTACAACACTGAACAAATAAGCTCTTCTTTGTATAGAAGTTTTAGGGTCACAGGCGAATCTTTACTGGAATTCGACAAATCTCTTTGGGCTTCTGTCGTTGTGGGTTCGGGAAATACTAATTATTCTCGCGTGCTCAAAGCAAGGGATTTTATCTCCAAGGCCTACAAAAACAAAAAGGAGGGACTGGTAAAGATCAAACAACACTTGGTCTGGCTAAAGATACTTTCCACAAGCGACCTTTTTTGGGATCCTATTGTTTCAATTAAGAAAATTAAATCTAGGGATAAATATGTTTACGATCTAACTGTTGACGACCAAGTGTTTCTAGCGGGTTTTGGCGGTATGTTCGTGCATAACTCCTACGCTGTCAAACTGGAAGCAGTGCGCTCTTTAATGCTCGGAACAGAAGTTTTTATTATCGACCCTGAGGCAGAATACAAACCTTTAACAGAAGCGGTTGGCGGAGAGTTTATTTCTTTTTCTTTTAACTCGCCGGCTAAAATTAACCCTTTTGAACTAACCCCTGTTTCAGACCCTGAAGAAAGCACTCTGGGTTTAAAAATTCTTTCTTTACACTCTTTATTTTCGGTTATTATGGGCAAGCTCTCCCCGACTGAAGAAGCGCTTATGGACAGGGCGTTTATCGCAACCTATAAAGCAAAAGGGATTACTCCAGACCCCCAGACTCAAACTAAAACTCCGCCTTTAATGGAAGATTTGTATAAAACTCTTTTAGGAATGGAGGATCCCATTGCCCGTTCGCTCGCCGACCGCATTGAAAAATTTATTAAAGGCTCTTTTGCCGGAATTTTTGACCAACACACTAATATTGATTTAAAAAATCCGTTTACGACTTTTTCCGTGCGCGATTTAGAAGAGACTCTCCGCCCAATCGCCATGTTTGTTATCTTAGACTTTATTTGGAACCGTATTAAGCGCGATCTTAAAAAACGCCTCTTGATTGTTGACGAGGCTTGGCACATGATGCGTTACCCTGACACTGCCCAGTTCCTTTATTCTGTTGCCAAACGTTCCCGTAAATATTACCTAGGTTTGATAACTATTACCCAAGACGTAGAAGATTTTCTGTCCCAAGACATAGGGCGCGCCATCGTAACCAATTCTGCTCTCAAACTATTAATGAAACAATCCCCTGCCGCCATTGAACGCGTCGCTGAAGTCTTTAAACTCTCAGAAGGAGAAAAACAGCTACTGCTCGCGGCAGACGTTGGTGAAGGTATCTTTTTTGCCGGACCAAACCACGTTGCCTTGCGCATTGTTGCCTCAGAAGAAGAACACGCTCTGATCTCTACCAAGCCGGAAGAAGTCTTACTGCGCCAACGTAAAGAACAAGAGATTCAAACACCCACAGCTATTCCCATCACCGTAAACAAGCCAATTTATCAGGTTGAAGAAATTAAGTAAGAATAATGGACAACTTAATCCTCACTCCAAATATTGCCCGCGAACTCTTAAATACTTATCAGCAATTCA
>Ga0155819_142_pt1 | contig 5257 bp, 6 predicted proteins | sample RifCSPlowO2_01_FD_107473 | JGI IMG/M metagenome (GOLD analysis project Ga0155819, IMG submission 107473) | Candidatus Blackburnbacteria bacterium RIFCSPLOWO2_01_FULL_41_27 | reverse complement strand
TTTTTCTCTGTATTCCAGCCAGTCAATTTTGCCGCAAAGAATAATATTGTCAGCTTCAGAAAATAGATAATAAGGAAGGTCAAAATTAGAAAGTTTATCTTTTTCTGTCCGTGGTTTTATTTTTACAGCTTTATTTAAGAGAATGCCCGGGTTTGCCGCAACTCTCGAGAGCATTTCCACACCTCTTTGTTTATATCTATCTTCTTCTGCGCTGTCTTTAAATCCTCCTTTGATACCAGAAACTTTTTCCCAGGATTTTTCAAATTTTTCCAAAAGCGGTACTTTAAACCTTTCTGCTTGGGGCAGAGCCGACAACCCTTCTATTACTTCGTGCACTACCTGTCCCAGGGCAAGTGGAGGGGTAACAATATTCATTTTACGGTTTGTCTGCTTGCTTTTATATACGTTACGCAGATAGTAACAGCGCGGACACTTCAAAAAATCAGAAATTGAAGAATGCGAAACCCAGACCGAGGGTTGAAATTGTACAGCCATGAAGGAATTATACCAGCTTACGCGTAAAATCAATCAAACCCGGATTTTTAACTTCTATTGTCAATTTGCTACAATTCGATCATGGTTCGGGAAACACATCATCGAGCACTGAGATATTTGACCACTTTGGAAGAGCTGTACAGCGCGGCTCTCGCCAACCTCGGACCAATGGACACAAAGTCTCTCGAAGAATTCCAAAAAGAAGCTTCTATGGTTGCAAATCAAGCTGGAATCTCTCGCTTCAGACTAGCTCTTGATTTAAGTTTTAAAGAGCCAGATTCTTTAGGTATCACCGAACAACCCCAAACAGTCACAGACTTTGAATGGAATCAACATATTGAGGCAGTTGGAAGGAGAACCACGCGCATGCCGAATGTCTTTGTCGTTGACGGAACCAAATACGCCCTACTTTTTTAACCCACGATAATCCACACCTAACCTAACACTCTTTTCGCTATAGCGAAAAGAGTGTTGAGCGCAAATTGTTTGGTTGAATAGTAGAAATTTATTTAAGTCCGAAATATCCTTTGTAGAGGTCTTCATTTTCGAGGTTGCCCATTGTTAGGTAAGTAACATCCTCATCGATATCGTAAATTTCTCTCAAAAATTCCATAATATCCGAGCATGGATACGGGTATAGATAGACGCTCTTCTGTAGTTTAAATAACCCAAGATGTTTTAACGTATTTCTTAAAGAGTCACTTGCGTTCTTTTTCTCTTTTGGGATATCGTAAACGATAATTCTCCATTTCCTATCCCATTCATCAGGTTTCGGTATCTCGATATCTTCCAGATTATATTTTAGCAGTTTAGTTCTTCCTTTCTTTGTAATCTTGACCGCGAGTTTATCTCCATCTTGATAAATCCTAATCACCTTTTGATTAGCTAGTTTCTTCAGTTTTTGACGCAATCTTGACTCATCGAACTCTTTCCACTCTTCCTCAAAGAGAAAGCTTTCCCAATCAATTCGTTTATTTCCCAACACTTTAGGCAAGCCGGGCAATAAAAGACTACCTGCAATAAAGGCACCAACTGCAGCTATTTTTAATAATTGTTTCGTTGTAGGATACTTTTTCTCCATCAATTTATATTACAACCTCTACTTTTTGATTTCAACACACTTTTCGCCATAGCGAAATGTGTGTTAATTTAAAATATCGGGTATCAAATACTGACGTATTGATGTAATACCAGAATTGATATAATTTAATTGATATAATACAAAGGTGCTAAAAATTGAAAAGAGATGTTGGCCGGAGTATTTTCAGGCTATTCTTGATGGCAAGAAAGCTTACGAGGTTCGGCTTAATGATTTTGAAATTGGAGAAGGCGATGTTTTAATCTTGCGCGAATGGAACCCAGAAACAAAAGAATACACCGGAAGAACTATTGAAAAAAAGTAACTTATGTTGGTAAATTTATGTTAGACAAACTATTTTGGCCGAAAGAAGAAATTGAGAAACATGGACTGCAAGTCATTTCTCTAAAATAATTAGGAGAAAGGTCTGACTTCAAGAGAAATCAAAGGAAGTGCGGCTCCCTTGCCGTAGTAGTAGCGGACTAAGACGTTAGGAATCACGGTAGGCAAAAACCCAACTTCTCCTCCGTCGACTGCCCGTTCTAAGGGTAAAAACTTCCCGGCCAAATCTCTTCTCCAAAATGCCAAAGGCACCTCGCCAGACAGCATTTGTAAAAGCTTCGTCCTCCCTCTTAAAAATCCCTCATCGCGTACTTCTCCCAGCTTTTTTTCTCGCCCTCTGTAGATAATATTAACTGCGGGATAAACCAGATTAGGTTTGTCTATATCAATATAAGTTGTCGCTGAAGCTCGTTCGTCAACCGCTCTTTCTATTTCACTTAAAATTTGTAATACAAATCCTTCTTCAAAAGTTGTCTTAAAACCCTCGTCCGCCTCAGAAAATAATTTATCCCTTTTTGAACCTTGCGGATACTCTATATCAATAATTAACGGTGGAGTCATTTGTAAAAGAGCTCGAGCTTTTGTTGAATCAGTTATATTTTTTTCTCTTTCGCTAATCCACTGAACCGCGTTATTGAGAATATTTTCTATCTGAAGAACTCTAGTGTGATTTTGATATGTTATTAATTCTATATTTTCCTCTGCCATGGAGTAAGTACACTTTTATCTACCTTGTCTTAAAAAGGCTGGAATCTCGAATTTTTCTCCCCATTCGTCTTTACCGTTTTCGGTCTTTTCTTCTTCTTCATTTCCAATCTGCTGACCCACTTGCTGAGTTTGTACAGGCAGTGAAGAAGGGTCTGTTACTTCTCCAACCAACCCTTGGGGATGCTGTTCTTCCCTCTTGCGGGGAGGCGTAACCATACGCCCCAAGCGCGAGCGCATTTCGTCAAAGCCTGTTGCTACAACAGTTATCCTTAATTGATCTGATAGACGCGGATTAACTGTTGCTCCAAAAATAATATTGGCATCGGCGTCTGCGGTTTCTGAAATAATGCGTGCCGCCTCATCAACCTCTGCCATGGTCATATCCTCACCCCCGGCGATGTTGAAAAGCACACCCTTAGCGCCCTCTATAGAAAGCTCTAATAAAGGAGAGGAGATAGCGGCTCTAGCCGCCATTTGCGCGCGGTTTTCGCCAACTCCTGTACCTATTCCCAAGAGTGCAGAACCTGCGTCTTTCATAATCGTTCTCACGTCGGCAAAGTCTACGTTGATTAATCCCGGCGTGGTTATAATTTCAGAGATTCCCTCGACACCCTGGGAAAGAACTGCGTCAACTACCTTAAAGGCGTCGACTAAGGTCATCTTGCGGTCGATTACGTCCATTAGACGCTGATTGGGAATCACAATCAAGGCGTCGACTTTGTCTTGCAAATTTTCTATCGCTTCTTCCGCAACTACCATCCGGCGCGCGCCTTCAAAGGCAAACGGCTTGGTCACAATTGCCACGGTAAGCGCCCCTACTTCGCGTGCAACTTCGGCAACAATTGGAGTTGCCCCGGATCCTGTTCCCCCACCCATCCCAGCAGTTAAAAACACCATATCTGAATCAATTAAAAGTTCTTTAATGCGATCGCGCGATTCTTCTGCCGCTTGTTTGCCGATTTCTGCACTTCCCCCGACTCCTAGCCCACGGGTTAGTTTTTCACCGATTTGCATTTTGGTATCCGAGAGGTTGTCGAGAAGTACTTGTGCGTCAGTATTGAGCGCGATAAATTCTACCGCATCAATTTTGCGCTCCTGAATCATGTGATTGGCGGCGTTTCCGCCACCGCCGCCAACGGCAACAACTTTGATTTTTGCTAAACGCGAGGTATCAGGTTTTACGAGTGCCATATGTAAGAAAAATTGGGGCAGAAAACAGCAACAACTATGTTTTGCCCATTGTAACATCGGCAGGAGAAAAAGCAAGACCTATTGAACAGGGCAAGAGGATTACGGCAACAATTTCTTAAAGATTTCGCCTACTTTGTCAATTAACCCGCGTCCTGGAATGTCGGAAAATTTAGGAATAAAACCGCCAGGCGACCAACCAGATTCTTCTCTCTTTTGTTCTTTTACTCCATATAGTAAAAGACCAACAGCTCCGGCATACACCGGGCTTTCTATCTCGTCTGTCAACCCCGTGACACCAACCGGCTTACCAACCCGCGCAGGGAGCGACAACACACGGCGCGCCGATTCCAAAGTTCCTGCACAAAGCGATCCTCCCCCGGTAATAACAATTCCCGAAGGAACTCTCCCTATAATGTTTTTATTCGAGAGCTCCATAGCCACCATGGCAAAAATCTCATTCATGCGCGGCTTAATAATCCCATCAGCCAGTGTCTTTTTGGAGACTTTTTTTTCTTCCTCTTCAATACCCAATATTCCTAAGTTAATTGTATCTGCCTCTTCTCCTTCCGTCTTTTTCATTCTTCCGTCGTCGGATAGTGAAGTTTTAATTTTTTCGGCAGAGTCTAAGGAAACACGAAGACCTGCGGCAATATCGTTGGTTACATTACGTCCGCCGATAGGTAAAACAGAAGAGAAAGCAATCGCTCCTTCGATGTAGGCAGTTATTGAAGTCGTTCCTCCCCCAACATCCACCAAAACAACTCCCAATTCTTTGTCGGTTTCGGAAAGTACAGAAAAGCTTGAGGCTAATCCCGAAAAGACCAAGGCTTCTGGAGTAATACCGACTTCTGAAACACATTTAAATATGTTTTTGGCAGCAGATGTCGAACCGGTAATTAAATGAGTTTCCACCTCTAGTCTTACTCCGCTCATTCCTTCAGGGTCTTTAACCAGTGTCTCTCCGTCAACTTTGTATTCACGGGGTAATACATGCAAGATTTCGCGCGCCTCGGGCAGTGAGATAGCGCGAGCCGCCTCTATCACCCGGTCAACGTCATGAGCTGTGATTTCGCCGGATGGGTCGGCAACAGCGACGACTCCGTGCGAGTTGCGCGATTCGATATGCGCCCCACCTATCGAAACAAACGCGCGATCCAGTGAGTAGCCAGCCATACGCTCTGCCGACTCGACAGAAGATACGACCGACTCTGCGGCTTCTTCGATATCGACAATTTGACCTTTTCTCACTCCCCGCGATGGAATTGAGGAAACCCCAACCACCGAAAGCTTACCTTCTTCTTCATTGTATTGGGCAATGAGGGTAGCAACTTTTGAAGAACCGATGTCAATTCCCGCTAGAACTTTAGACTTCGCCATATTTTAATATTGGTTTACTATACCGCAAATCTATCAGTTTGGGCAATTTGCCTTCAATTCTACTTC
>Ga0155819_141_pt2 | contig 5413 bp, 4 predicted proteins | sample RifCSPlowO2_01_FD_107473 | JGI IMG/M metagenome (GOLD analysis project Ga0155819, IMG submission 107473) | Candidatus Blackburnbacteria bacterium RIFCSPLOWO2_01_FULL_41_27 | reverse complement strand
CTATGATTTGGGAGTTTTAGTCATTAAATATTTCCCTCTGACTTCAGACGGATTGAGTATTGATCTGTCTGTAACGGGCGATGTCGGAGGATCCTATGACCTTATCCGCCAGAAAACCGTTGATGTTACCAATAATCTGAAAGATTCGCTGGAAAAGTCTACCCGTTACCTAGGATACAAAAATCCCTCAGCTCCTCCCTCTTTGCGCTATACAATAGTCGATACAAAAGAATATACCCAAAAAGTTCCAATAAAACCCCGGGGAGAAAGAGTTACTTACCCCGATTACAACAAAATTATGTCTGACAATAATATTTGTAACTATGTCGACAATAATAATGTCCGCGAGGTCTGGCTCTGGGCATATCAGGGTCCAAACATACCGGAGACCAACCAGCCTTATTTAGGGATAGACGAATCAAAAATGTCTAGCCCGTTCGGAGATATAAGCAATAGCTGGCGTTTTAACGATATGCCTGTTTGCGCCAAGTCCTACCGTGTTTACACCTTTAATTACGGTAGGGGAACCGCTGAGGCGATCGAGTCCTGGGGGCATCAGTTGGAAGCGGAAATGAACGAAATTGACCGGGATTTATTTAGCGATAAATTTCAAGGAGCGAATTATCCGACAACTTTGGAGGTGCCGGGCAGGTGCGGGTCAGTGCACAATCCGCCCAACGCAAGATGGGAATACGACCGCGATAATAAAACTCCAAACGTGTCTGACTGTTTGGATTGGGACCCGGACGGGCTTGGACAACTTAGTCAGATCAGTTGTGTTAATTGGGGATGTGACGGGAGGCTGGATTCTGATAATGCCCATCTCAATGCGCAAATTTGGGTTCTGCAAAACATGCCGGGCAGGCAAAACACGAAATATTATCAAGGCAGAAAGTTAAGGAACTGGTGGGACGTTCATGGAGATTTTGACGCAGTTATGGGTTCTAATAGGAGTTTCTTTTTAGCTTCAGAGTCGGCAGCTTCGCCAAGTCCAACAAAAAGGCCGCCCCCTGCAAATCCGTCTTCAAGCCCCACACCTGTTTTCTCGCCCCAGACCTCTTCTCGTCCGGTTTCCGTTTCTGGTGATTTGGACGCTGATGGTGATTTAGATATCTTTGACTATAATGTTCTCGTTTCGCATTTTGGTAAACGAAAACCTCCCGGATTTACCTCTGCTGACATAGACAGCGATAACGACGTTGATATTTTTGATTATAATTTATTCGTTGGATATTACCTTTGCCGCAATGGATGTGAATGATAAACAAACTCAAACGTCTTGATAAACTCTTAAGTTTAGCGATGGTACTGGTTTTAATCGCCGGGATTGCTGCTGGAATAAATCTACTTGGGCGTCAGCAAAATATTACCCCCAAGGCTTTAGACAGCAAAGTAATCAGGAATGGGGAACTTTATGTCAACGGCCAGAGGACGGTTTTAAAAACAGCCGTGGTTTTAATCAATGCGGCTGTGGAAGACGTCCGCAGTTATCTTCCGATATTGAAAAGCAAAGGCTATAACGCGATAAAGCTTAACGCCTCGTGGAATTTTTACGACACTAATGGTGACGGAAGTTTAGACGTTGATCCGGGAGTTACTAAGCTCAATGCACTTATTTCCGAGGCGCGCTCGCAAAACCTTTTTGTTATTCTATCTTTAGAAACTTATGCGGTTGGGGGGAATGCCGTCCCACGTGGTTTTTTCGATTTACACCCTGAGGCCCAAGCATATAATTCAGACGGACAAAGGGCGGTGGACTCTGAATACTCTCCCAATTACGGCTGGGACGCGGCTCCTATTCCTTCGCAATTTAGCCCGGCATATGCCGAGGCGAGCCATTCGTTTATGAGGAATATCTTAAACAACATCGATACTGCGCAAATTCTTTGGTTTGAAACGACAGTCGAGCCGCAATATATTGGTAATCAGCATTTAGATTATTCAATAAACGCAAGGGCAAACTATACAGCTACAACCGGTCGAACATGGCCGCCTGACAAAAATGATACGTTTTGGAACCAGTTTAGGGCACGCCAGCTAGCCAGCTGGATTAATGATTACGCAACTGTAATTCGGAGTATAGCCGGACAAGACGCGCTGGTTGCGGCTGATTATCTGGAAACGGGTGGGGGAGATATGGTAAATCGGTTAGGAGACTCGAATACGTATCTGCAAAATTTGTCTGGTATAAATATTATTCAGGTCAACTGGCACTGGGGGTGCAATAACGGACCGTGTGACTTTGGTTACAACAATGTTGCTCAGTATGCCGCGCAAAAAAACTGGGGAATTATGGAGCATATGACAATAAGCGGGGAACTTGCGCCCTACTGCGGTCAAATCAGCCAACTTCTTCAGCATACTATTAATAAAGGCAACAAACTTGGTTGGGAAATGGTTAACGCGAGGCCGACAACAAGTGACGGATTTACGGTTTACAACAACGACTGGTCGCCAAAGTGTACGGCTGTCGAGCTAGACAATAATTGGCGGCAGTGGTTTGCCCGCCTGGGAGTTCAGCCGCCGTCTCCATCTCCGTCGCCTGTAGCCAGCCCGAGTCTTTCTCCATCACCAAGCCCCATTGTTAGTCCGTCACCTGCCGAGACCTGTGCTGATAGAAATGGCATCTGTACGAACAGTGCTGGATTTTCGGCTAATGGACAGACTCTTTGTTCAAGCATAAACTATCATGGTTTAGGGCTTTGCCCTTTGGTCTCGTATAACCTTTGTTCAGCAACTTGTGGACCCATTCCTTCACCCTCGCCGTCTCCTTCTCCAAATCCTATTCCAAGTCCTTCTCCGAGTCCCAGCCCTCAAGCATCACCTGTATCTATTCCTTCACCTTCTGCCGCGACTGTAAGACGCGGGGATGTTGACGGAGATGGAGAAGTGGGAGTTTTAGACTTAGGAATAATTATTGAACATTTTGACGAGAAACCCCCGCGTGACCTGAGAGCTGATATTGACGGTGATGGAGAAGTGAGTATTTTAGATCTTGGGATAGTAATAGAATATTTCGATAGATAAACTCGTAACGCAATGCGTTGTAGAGCACTTTGATCGATAAAAGAATAAATTTCAAATGATAAGCATCAAAACACAAATAATATCCAAAACTCAAAATTCAAAGCGATATGATCTTGAGGAAAGAACTTTTATCTTTGCAAAAAATGTCAGGCTTTTTGTTAAAACTTTACCAAAAACTACTGCAAATTTGGAAGATGGCAAACAACTAGTACGTTCGAGCGGCTCGATGGGCGCTAATTATATAGAAGCCAACGAATCACTAAGTAAGAAAGATTTTGTGATGAGGGTAAAGATATGCAGAAAAGAAGCCAAAGAGTCTGCATACTGGATCAAACTTATTATTGAAACTAAGACATTTATAAATAAAAACGAGGCTGAAATTCTCCTGAATGAAGCGATTGAACTTAAAAAGATATTTTCAGCAATAGTTCAAAAATCAGTTTAGGTATTTTTTATTTGAATATTGAGTATTGTTTGATGCTTGGTATTTGAGATTTGGTATTTTATCTCAAACTTGTTATATTTAAGTAGGGGAATTATGCGCAGTACCTTTTATCATGTCTGGAGTATCGCGATCCTTTCTGTTTCTGTGCTAATTTTTTGCGTTACCCTCTTTTTAGTGGTCGGGCAAAACAGACTGCCTGAAGTAGCCTTGGCTCTCACGCCTGACAATGGGGAAGCCCAAGCAGGAAAAACCTTGTCGGTTGGTGTTTACTTCCGCGGACGGGACGCAGGTCAAGTTAATGCGGCAGACATACGTTTGAAATATGATCCTCAGGTTTTGAAGTTAGTTTCAGCCGAAGAAGGTCCGTTTTTTAGCCAGCCAGTGAGAGTCCGCTGGAACCAGGAATCCGGAAGATTTTCTTTGACTGCCAATCCAACCGTCGATCAGTCTGAAAATTCCGAGTTATCAGTACTAAGGCTTGAGTTTCAAGTGTTGAGGAAGGGCGAGACTGAGATCTCGTTTGATCCGGAGAGTAAAGCATATGTTTCCGGAAAAGGTGGAACAAATCCGCAACCAAACGCTGGAACATACAAAATAAATTAACAGAATGAATCTGCTCAAAAATAAAAAGGCAATCCTCTCAATTTTAGGATTATTAATCATAATCGGTGGTACTGTCGCCGGTTTTATTTTGGTTAAAAAGAACCAGGAAATTCGTGAAGAAGCGGCTCCTGCAACAACTCTGCGTTTTTCTCCCCCCTCTATTTCTAAAAATCCCGGGGATAGTTTTGATATTTCAGTGCAAATTAACACTAGCGGGTCGGGTTCTCAAAACTCGGTCACGGTATATAAAACAGTAATTACATTTAACCCTGCAATATTTGAGGTAACTAGCGTGCAAAAATCTCCATTCGCCGCTTCCTTAAACGAAACAATTCCCGGTGTTGATAAAACAGATAACACAGAAGGAAAGATTACAACGCAGGCTCATACTCTAAATAAAGATAATGCGCTAAAAGGCGAAGGGGAGCTGTTAAGAATTTCCGGTAAAGTTAAAGATACGGCAACGGCCGGTAGTTATTCATTTGAGTTTGCATCAGATACGAAGATTGCCGGGTTAGACGAAGGTGGGGTCAATTTATTGACCGATAAATCTTCGGGAGGCGTTATTGTTTTAGCACCAGCTGACGCCTCGCCGTCGCCAAGTCCTTCACCATCACCCAGTGCCGCGCCAACCGGTGCGTCACCATCGCCATCTGCGTCGCCAAGCCCAAGTCCGTCTGCCTCTCCCATAGTTTCTCCGTCTCCTTCGGCTTCACCAGCTACTGGTGGAGCTGCCTCTCCTCTGCCATCATCAAGCCCATCGCCATCCACTGCACCTGCTAGTGGTGGAACGACAGCCTCGCCATCACCATCTGCTAGCCCGGCTGGAGCTGTAACCAAACCCACAGTAACTTTACCAGCAAACAAAACAGTAACAGCAGGAAGTACACTTTCCGGCACTGCTGCCCCGAATGCGACTGTGACAATTACCATTCAATCAGATCCGATAACCGCCAGTGTCAAGGCTGATTCGGCTGGTAAGTGGAGTTACACCATTCCTTCATCTCTGGCTGCTGGCACTCATACGATCACTGTCACTGATTCCAAAGGTACTTACACAACCACGTTTACTGTTTCCGGAACTCAAGGAGGTACAACCACGCCTTCAGGCGAAACACCAGTCGCCGGATTTAGCCTTCCAACTTATCTTGCAATCGGAGCCGGATTTTTATTAATAATCTTCGGAGCCCTCCTGGCTTTTTAATCACAAGATAATAAGAAAATTGGTGCTTGACAAAAAGTTGTAGTCTGATACAGTCAGTATCAGTAAGTTCTTCTGGCTTGCTCACATGATTCAGGGTAAAAAAGCGCTAAAAATAAATGACCTCCCAGACCTTC
>Ga0155819_146_pt1 | contig 7247 bp, 7 predicted proteins | sample RifCSPlowO2_01_FD_107473 | JGI IMG/M metagenome (GOLD analysis project Ga0155819, IMG submission 107473) | Candidatus Blackburnbacteria bacterium RIFCSPLOWO2_01_FULL_41_27 | reverse complement strand
AAACGACAATTTTGACCATTTAATGCATGAAGTTACCCGTGCTCTTGCTAACAATACCCACAGTTTGGCAATTGCTGCAACCGACAATGGGCAAGTTTGGCACTCAGGATATGCTAATATCTTAGATATTCCTGAGTTTTACAATATCGACGTGACGATTCGGGTGTTGGCTATGATTGAAGAAGCGCGTCGTTTACAGGAACTGTTCTTTGGAAGAGCAGTACGAGAAGAACCCATAGAAGTACTCTTTGGCGAAGAACTTGGTTGGCCGAATTTTGAACCCGTGGGAATAATCTCTTGTCAATTTACAGGGCCAGAAGGGCGCGGTTCACTAGGGGTAATTGGCCCGACCCGTTTTAATTATCCGGCAATAATTCCCATCTTGCGTTACTTTGGAAGTCTTGTCTCTCAATCCAGTGAAATATGGCAAAAATAAAAACAGGACAAAGAACACAGGACAAAGGACAAAGGGAAGAAACGGAAGATTTAAAGAATCGTTTGGCAAGGGCTTTGGCAGATTATCAGAATTTGGTTAAAAGACTGGAAAGAGAGCAGGGTGAGATATACCTGAGAGCAACAAGAAATTTTGTCGAAGATTTATTGCCGGTGGTTGATGACTTAGAACGTGCTCAAGTTCATTTGCAAGACCAAGGGCTCGGAATGGGAATGGAACATTTACAACGGGTGTTGGACAGCCATGGCGTAGCGGAAATTACTGCTAAAACCGGTGACGAATTCGATAGCGGGATTCACGAGGCAATAGACAGCGTGGACGGCGGAAGTAAAAACACCCTTGCCCAAATTTTGTCAAAAGGTTATAAATGGAAGGACGGAAAAATAATCAGACCTAGTAAAGTGCAAGTATACAAATAAAAGGAGAAACTCTAAGCACTAATATCTAAACTCTAAACAAATTACAAATTCTAAGGTTTGAAATTTTAAACATTTGAACATTAGATGTTGTTTAGAAATTAGGAATTAGAAATTAGAATTTATTGCGAAGTATGAGCAAGATTATTGGTATAGATTTAGGTACTACAAATTCAGTTGTTGCCGTTATGGAGGGCGGACAACCAAAAGTCATTCCTGCTTCAGACACGGGACGAAATATTACGCCTTCTGTTGTCGAGCCCGTTAAGAATCTAATCGGCGACGTAGCAAAACGCCAGATGATTTTAAACTCTAAAAGTACGATTTACTCGGTTAAACGTTTAATGGGCCGCCGTGCCGAAGACCCGGAAGCTAAAAAGACCATAGGGATGGTGCCTTACACAATTAAGCGCGGTAAGAATGATATGGCAGTGGTTGAGGTAGAAGGAAAAGAATATACGCCGCAAGAAATTTCAGCTCAGGTTTTGCGAAAACTTAAAAAAGACGCCGAAGATTATTTGGGTGAAAAAGTCGAAAGTGCCGTCATCACAGTCCCTGCCTACTTTGACGACAACCAGCGTGCGGCAACCAAACAAGCAGGAGAAATTGCCGGCCTTAAGGTAGAAAGAATTATTAACGAACCTACGGCCGCGGCTCTGGCTTATGGTTTGGACAAAAAGAATGCGCACACAATTGCGGTCTATGACTTGGGTGGGGGAACTTTTGATATTTCTATTTTGGAACTCGGCGACGGGGTTTTTGAAGTTAAGGCAACCAATGGGGATACGCACTTGGGCGGAGATGATTTTGACGCTGTAATCGTTGACTATATTGCTGAGGAGTTTAAAAAAGAACACGGCGTTGATTTGCGCCAAGACCACCAAGCCCTACAAAGACTGCGCGATGCTGCGGAAAAAGCAAAAATAGAACTCTCGGCTTCTGCGGAAACGGAAATCAACCAGCCTTACGTTACCCAGCACAACGGCAACCCTCTGCACTTAACAATGAAGATTTCCCGGGCAAAACTCGAGGCTCTGGTTGACGATCTCATTCGCCGCACAATGAAGCCTGTCGGAGAGGCGCTTAAAGACGCAAAAATTAAGGCCGGCGATATAGACGAAATAGTTTTAGTTGGCGGTATGACCCGTATGCCGAAGGTACAAGAAGTTGTAAAAGAGTTTTTCGGTAAAGATCCGCATAAAGGCGTTAACCCGGATGAAGTTGTGGCCATTGGAGCAGCAATTCAGGGTGGAGTGTTGGGCGGAGAAGTAAAAGACGTTCTTTTGTTAGACGTTACTCCTTTAACCTTGGCTATTGAAACTTTGGGGAGCGTAGCTACGCCAATGATCGAGAGAAATACGACTATTCCGACTTCCAAGTCGCAAACGTTCTCAACGGCCGCGGATAATCAGACCCAAGTTGAAATTAATATTTTACAAGGCGAGCGCCCTATGGCGGCTGATAATAAATCTTTAGGGAAGTTTACTCTAGACGGTATTCCTCCTGCTCCACGCGGCGTTCCGCAAGTCGAAGTAACTTTCGATATGGATGCAAACGGGATACTTTCTGTATCGGCAAAAGATAAGGCAACCAACAAAGAGCAGTCAATTAAGATTACCGGGGCAGTTGGTTTATCTGACGAAGAAGTTAAAAAAGCCCAGGAAGAAGCAGAAAAATATGCGTCAGAGGATAAAGAAAAGAAAGAAAAAATCGAGACCAGAAATCAGGCCGACGCCATGGTCTTTACGGCAGAAAAGGCGTTGAAAGATTCTGGTGATAAAGCGCCTGCTGATGTTAAGGAAAAAGTCGAGGCAGAAATAATGAAAGTTAAAGAAGTGTTGGGAGACGAGAATTCGTCCAAAGACACAATTGAAACTGCCGCCAAAAGTTTGTCTGAAGTTTTACAAAGCGTTGGACAGGCAATGTATGGAGATAGTACAAAGAACACAGAACAAAGTGCACAGGAGGGAACAGAAGAAAAGACCGAAGGTTCTGAGCCTGCCGAAGGAAAGAAAGAAGATAAAGGAAAAGTTGAAGAAGGGGAAGTGGTGAGTTAATGATTGTTGTAAGATGCAAAACTTACAACCGGAGTCTTTACAAACCAAAGGTGTTTCAACACCCTATCATTTATCCGTTTCTTCCTACTCACGCAAGCCTATATTACGGGGTCGTTGAATCTTCTTTGTTAGCCTATACTATCAGTCTTGCTCACGACGAACATAATATAGATCGTCTTTCTTTGAACCTCCAGCTTCGAAATAGTCGACTAACAACGATCTAAGCGATTCCTCGCTGAACCTATCTCTGTGGAGAGAGCGATGGGGGTCATTACGACCAACCGTGCCGGATTCACTCCACAACTTGCTGGCGCTATGAATCCCGCCTGCTTCACCACCGGATATTTCCACTGAGATTTCTAGGTACCCAGAAGAATTTGGCCTATCGACTATCCAAGTCGCACCTCCGACCCTTCTTGTTATTTTACATTCGGCGTGGTAAAGCTGTCGAGCGACATCAGCAAGATCTCGACGCACAATCCGATCAATATTCGAAAGAATAGACGACGTCTCAAATATCCGAATTCGTTCCTCTGATTCCTTGAGTTCTGCGTCACGCTTAGCCTGTGCGGCTAAGCGCTTATCGCGTTCAGATCGCTCTGATTCTTGTATGCGTCGGGTTCTTTCTTCTTCGATCCAATTCGCCATTGTGAGTTTTACACGATATTTTAGCATATTTTTAAAAAATATACTAAAACACAGAACTACTACAAGCACTCTTCTTGAAAGACTGTTAGCTTCCACACGAGCCTTGGTATATAATTGGTTTCTAGAATATTTATAGCGAAGCAAACGAAGTTTATGGCAACAAACAGAGATTATTACGAAGTTTTGCAAGTTAAAAAAGGTGCAACCGATAGGGAGCTGAAAACAGCCTACCGCAAACTGGCTCTTGCGTGGCATCCTGATAAAAACAAATCTCCTGAGGCTGAAAAAAAGTTTAAAGAAATAAACGAAGCGTACGAGGTTTTGTCTAACCCTAATAAAAAACAAGCTTACGACCAATTCGGCCACGCTGGTGTAAACCAAGGCGCAGGTGGGGAAAGTCCGTTTGCCGGAGGTTTCCCAGGTTTTGGCGGACAGCAAGGCCCGTTTACCTATACTTATCGCTGGGGTAATGGCGGGCAACAAGGACAGAACCCTTTTGGCGATGTCGATCCTTTTGAAATCTTTGAACAATTCTTTGGCGGGGCTTCTCCTTTCGGAACTTCTCAGCGCCAACAGATGTCGCACTACCAAATTTCAATAGAACTTGAAGAAGCATTCAAAGGTGTCGAAAAGGAGGTTTCGATAGGAGGCAAAGAAAGAAAAATTAAAATTCCTCCCGGAGTAGACGATGGAGCGCGAATCCGTTTTTCTGATTTTTTTATTGTCGTTAATGTCCGCGCGCATAAAATATTCACAAGAGACGGCGATGATTTAGTTGCCGATGTCGAAATACCTTTGATCACAGCAGTAACCGGGGGAGTTGTTGAAATACCCACAATCGACGGCAAAGAGAAAATTAGAATTAAGCCGGGTACCCAGCCGGGGGCTGCTTTGCGCCTAAGCGGAAAAGGTATGCCGCGATTACACGGGAGAGGGAGGGGAGATTATTACGTCCGTCTGCACATTAATATTCCGGCTTTCAATAATCTAACCAGCGAACAAAGAGAAGCTTTAGAGAAATTACAGAAGGGTTAACTATTTAAAGCTGTATTTTTAATCTTTTTTAAATAATCCACGAAGTTTCCGGCACCAAACCTTCTGGTTCTTTGCGCAAAATCCATTAAAGCCTTATCAAACTCTTTGGGTGTAAAGTCTGGCCAAAGTGTAGCTGTAAAATAAAGTTCTGCATAGACTGCTTGCCACGGAAAGTAGCCGGACAACCTCATGTTTCCGCCGGTTCTAATAATCATATCCGGGTCTGGGAGTCCAGCCGTATCTAAATAGCTTGAGAACTCTTTTTCGGTAAGAGCTTGAGTAAGACTCCTTTTATGATTTTTTATTTTTTCAAGGAGGCGGGAAACAGCTCTTAACAATTCTTCTCTTCCTCCATAATTAAGGGCAAAAGAAACAGTAATTTTTTTATTTTTTTTCGTTCTTTCGACAAACGCTTTAGCAAGAGCAGGGATGTTGTTGGGAAACCAGTCAATATCTCCAATGATATTTACCCTGACTCCCATTTCCTCCAGTTCGCGGAGGTTGGTTTTAAGGGCGTCTCTAAAGACTTTAAAAAGACCCTGCAGTTCACTTTTGTCTCTTTTTCTGTTTTCCGTTGAGAATGCCCACAAGGTGAGATATTTAATTCCGTGTTTTATGGCGTGTTGGACAAGCGGTTTAATAGTTTTTTCAGCCCCAAACCGGTGTCCGTCGACTGGGCCGAGTCCATGTTTGGCCGCCCAGCGCCTATTCCCATCCATAATAAGGGCGATGTGTTTTGGAGGATTTGGTAAAGTAAGAAGGTTCAAGGTTCGCTTTGGCATATATTCAAATACCCGTGCCTGCAATTATACCACTTACAAAAAATTTTACACTAGCAAGATTGGTAATATAAGAGCCTTAGGATTATACTCAAGTACTTTCTGCTTTTTTTCTAAAATGACTGATTTCCAAAACTATTTGGCTCAGGCTGCGGGAGAAGTGAACAAGGCGATGCAAAGCAGCCTTGGGAAATGGTCTTGTGAGACAGAAAGTATTCACTCCAGCCTAGGACCTTTGGCAAAGCTTTTTACTGATAGAAATTTTGGCGGGAAAACTTTGCGTGGGTGTTTAGTGAAATTAGGTTATGAATTGGCAGGCGGTCGCGCCACTAAAGAAATTTACAGAGTAAGCGCTGCGGTTGAAATTTTCCAAACTTCAATTTTGGCTCACGACGATATTATCGACAAAAGTCCCACAAGGCGAGGCAAACCAACGCTTTACAGGGAATTAGGCGGGGATCATTATGCAATTTCTCAAACGATCTGTTTGGGCGATATGGGTTTCTTCTTGGCAGTACTGCTAATTTCAGAGAGCAATTTTAACGACAAAAATAAAAACAACGCCGTTTCTGCGTTTTCTAATATGGTGATAAATACTGGTTTGGGGGAAATGCTAGACGTAGAGCTACCACGACTTCCTACGAGTAAAACTGACGAAGCAGTTTTGCAAATCCACAGACTCAAAACTTCTTACTACACGATAATTTATCCATTAACAATCGGTGCAATCCTTGCTGGGGCAAAAAGACCCATGCTTAAATATTTTGAGGTTTTTGGCGAGAGTTTGGGGATAGCCTTCCAAATACAGGACGATATTTTAGGTGTTTTTGGCGATGAGGCAAAGCTGGGAAAATCGGTGACATCTGATATCGAGGAAGGGAAAAACACACTACTGATTACTTATGCCTTGAGACGCGCAAATAAAGCACAAAAAAACACTCTTAAAAAGTATTACGGCGCGGGAGAAATAGGGGTAAAAGAACTCCAGCTGATTAAAGAAGTTTTTATTGATACAGGCAGTTTAGATTATTCAAAAAAGAAAGCTATGGAGTATGCGCATCAGGCAAAAAGAGTAATTCCCAGAATAACCAAAGACGTAAAGTTAAAGGCGCTGCTGGGCGAGTTGGCCGAATACCTTGTCTCTAGGGAGAAATAATTTACTCTACATTTCGTAAACGATTGACAGCGCAAGGTGATACTGCTACTATACGCCTATAGTGGCAAAAACAGAAGCTCCAGTTTGGCCGGTACCGGTAGTGGGTTACGGACTTCCCGCTGGTGATCGTTGTGCTCCAATACGTAAAGACAACAGAGGTCCTGTAGATGTATCGACACCCCTTTATGTTTACGATCCTCAAACTAATGATTATGTTGAGCAATTCGCTTCAGAACCGTCCCCAAGTAACTAATTGACATTTTGAGCCCAACAATGTAAACTAAAACCATATTTGAGTGTAGGATTCGGTGGGCATAAACCCGCCGTTTTTGTTAAAAAACACATATGGCAGCACAAGCAAGAACAGAATTTGCCTCAGCACTGGCCGCTATCGCTAAAGAGCGCGGACTTGATCCGGCAATTGTCTTGGACACAATTAAACAAGCAATCTTAGCGGCTTACCGTAGGGATGCCCGTGAGCGCGGTGAAGAAACAGAGGAAATTCTTCTTGAAGCAAATGTTAACTCCCAGACCGGAGAAGCCAGAGTTTTAACTTGGGAAGAAGGAGGGGAAGACGACAAAAAAGATATTACTCCACCCGGATTCGGCCGCATTGCCGCACAAACCGCAAAACAGGTGATTTTGCAAAAAATCAGGGAAGCGGAAAAAGACGCTGTTTTATCTCAATATGAAACCAGAATT
>Ga0155819_150_pt1 | contig 7340 bp, 7 predicted proteins | sample RifCSPlowO2_01_FD_107473 | JGI IMG/M metagenome (GOLD analysis project Ga0155819, IMG submission 107473) | Candidatus Blackburnbacteria bacterium RIFCSPLOWO2_01_FULL_41_27 | reverse complement strand
AGAGGTATTTATGGAGTTTACAGAGTAGTATCAAAGAAATATTTACAAGCCTACATTGATGAATATGCCTGGAGATACAACAATAGAAAGTATCAGGATAAAATGTTTGATTTACTATTAAGACAAATAGCCGAGGTGAGAGTTATGCAACCTGTAAAGATTTAAAATTATGATATAGTTTGAATATATGGTAGACGAAGGTAAATTAGATAATTCTTCTAACAATCCAAGGGGACACCCTTCTATAGAAGTTTCTGGATGGTCAAGAGGTCTGATGCCCCCTTATCTTAAAGACTTTTTAGATTCATCTGGAGTAAATATCTCCAAATCCCTAGATACAAACAATAAACAAGATCTTGAGGGACTTTTAGAACAATTTGCAACTACCTTGCCAAAAGATGAATTTAAAGAGGTTGCAGTTTTAGTTTGCAGAAGACAGAACGGAAACCTTTACGTGAGCACTGTTGAAGGCAATATGGATGAGATAGAGGCAGAAGAGTCGAGAATACTTCTTGATGATTTAGTACAAAGTGTACCACTTGATACTGAACAGGTTTTATTTCTCCATACTCATCCACCTCAAAAAACTCCCATTGGATTAGTTCCACACAACCAAGACGAGGTGGGATTTTCATCCGCTGATAGACATTTTTTTAAACTCTTAGGAGGGAAACTTAGGATTATTGATCTTAAAAACGCATATTTAGGACTTGCAACAGCAAATACGAGACATGTAGTACTTGAGGAAGGAAAATTTCAAGGCAAAGCATTTGGCTGGACTTTTGATGATGACGACACAATTGATACTGATCCTTTGCTTAGATTTTTAGGAAATAAAGATTATGATCCTACAGAAATTCAGAGCAAAATAAATCACGCAATACACGCCTATATTGGAGAAATTTTAGGTCCTAACGAGTACCATAAACCCAAAAAAGAACGAGGTACATATAGTAAATATGGTTTACCCACCCAAGCACGATTGATAGGACCTTATGATGAAGGAAATTACATTAAAGTTGAAGATCCTCTTATCGAGAGGGTGCATCTCGAATATTCTAATTGGGTAGAAGTCTTAGAAGAAGATGATCCCATAGCTCCTTGGTCTCCATTTTTTGCCAAAATAGATATTCATTTCAAAGGAAGATATAACAATGAACTTCCTCCTGCCGCAAATGTATGCATATACAAAGATGCTGAAGGGAATTTAAAATTTAGTCGTATTCAAAGTTATGAAATTAGAATTACTAAGGGAGATGAGGAAAGAAGTTCTGATGAGAATTATTTTGATGAAGAGCCAACAGGAGAAGAAGATAATAAATATTTCAAGAAGGTTACTATATGGACTATGCCATTAGATATGAAGCTGTTTAATAACCTATCTCAAGAAGAATACGATGCCTATATGAGACAAGCGCGGGTTCTACCGGACCAAACGAAATTTAGACTTGGTAGGCCGGATAAGTTAGAAGAAATTGCAAACAAAAGTGGCGGCTTCTATGAGCTTATGCTCCACGTTCTAAATTTAGTACACAGAAAATATCCTGAGACTCCCAACCCTGAGAAATTTATAATGAATCATGTAAGACAAGAGCAACGGAAAGAATCCTAACTATATTTTTTTATTTCTTATCAAACGGTTCTCGTTTGGTACTTTCTTCTATTAGTTTGTTGAATGTTTTTTTGTTTAGCGTTTTAGTTTCTATTGTTTTGTGTAGTGTTTTATCTTGTGGGTTTTTGGCATGGCGTTTTTTTATTTCTTTTAAGGTTAATTGTTTATATCCTTTCATATGGGGTTATTATATCAATTTTTACATCCTCTTATATTTATATAAGTATAAAGAGGATGTATTTTTGAAGAAATTAGCTTCAAAAATGTCAAAATTCAGTACCTACGCATAGGTACTATTTTACATGACGTGTGGGTATACCTGCCCAAATTGGGGCTTGACAGGGGAAAGAAGAAGTGTCAATAATTAAATAGCTTACAAATGTGTAAGTTACATCTAGAAATGTTTAGATCTGCTCTGAATAAAAAAAGACTTCAGTTAATTAGCGGTTTCACCCTTATCGAGGTACTCGTGGTTATCGGTATTTTGGGAATTCTGGCAACAGTTGCTCTTGTGGCAATTAACCCTGCTGAGGCGCAAAAGAAAGCGCGCGACACCCAAAGGCTTAAAGATATGTCCACTCTACAGTCAATTATTGAGCAATATCTCCAAGATAATCCAGGTAGCGGAAATGCTTTGACTGGAGCGGTTTCTCTGAGCAGCTCGACAGGTACTAAAGTTTGCGGAGCAGGAGCCAACTGGCTCACGGTAAATCTTTGCCCTTATGCGAACGTCATACCTATTGACCCAATAAATAGACCAACTTCTGTTACAAATTCACTTGGCGCAGCAGTGCCTGGTACTAATGCTTATTACTACTTCGTAAGCACTTCTGCCGGATACAAACTGTGTACTTATATGGAATCTGCTTCAAACAAAGAGAAGATAAAGGCTATTAACGACGGGGGAAACAACGATACTAATTTTGAAGTGTTCTCTTCCTCTACTATTACGTGCCCATAAGCTCCAGTAAATCAGATTTCCAGTTTTCAGGTTGTTAAGTTATCTGACTAGAATTGCGAGGAGAGGTTAAAAATAGGAAGAATAACCGCAATAACCAAGGCCGCAACGATAACTCCCAAGACAATCATAATAATTGGCTCAATGGCGGTTGTTAAATTGCGCACCGTATGTTCTGACTCTTGTCCAAAGACATTAGAAACAGAAAGCAGGGTTTCGTCTACTTTTCCGGTTTCTTCGCCAACTGCCAGCATTTGATAAAGCATGGCAGGAAAGACTTTTGCTTCCTGCGAGAGAGCATAGGCGAGAGTAAACCCTTTTTCTATTTTTTCTCCGGCGCGCGTTAGCGCCTGGGCAACAAGAACATTATCAACTGCCCCGGAAACCACCTTTAAGGCTTCGAGGATGGGAATACCGGAACCGACAAGCAAGCCAAGAGTCCTTGTAAACTCAGTTAAAATAACTTGTTTCTGCAAGTTGCCAATAATAGGTATTTTGAATTTCCACTCATCTACCTTCATACGACCTCCAGGAGTTTTTTTATAAAGCGTAAAGCCGTAATAAATACCCGCGCCAATTAAAATTACGAGCCACCAATATTTCTGTGCTCCATTGGAAAGTCCTATCAAAATTAATGTCGGAGTTGGCAATTTCGCTCCGAAATCCTGATAAATAGAGGTTATTTTGGGGATAACAAAGATAAGCATAACCGAAACAACTACAGCCATACCAGAAACGACTACCACAGGGTAAATCATCGCTCCTTTTACTTTGGCTTGAAATTCGCGCTCGTTTTCCAAATTTTCAGCCAAACGCGACAAGATTTTGTCCAAAACTCCTCCTGATTCTCCTGCTTTAATCAGCGACACATAAACTTGCGAAAAAACTTTAGGGTGTTTCCCCATCGCCTCTGCCAAAGAACTCCCGCCTTGAACGTCAGACAGTATTTGGTTAACAATCGGCAGCATTTGCGGGGTACACTGGGAACGGATGATAACCAAAGCGTCAGTTATCGGCAAACCTGCTGAAATCATGGTCGAAAACTGACGGGTTAAAATTGACACGTCAGCAAGGGAAACTTTATTTGTAGCTTTATTAAAGAAGTCTAAAAGGAAAAACGGAGTTTGAGGAGCAAGGCGGTAAGCAACCAGATTTCTTTCCCGCAGGAGCCTTGCGGCGTCATGTCCGGTTTCAGCCTCTACTTTACCAGTGATTTTTTTTCCAGACTGATCTTTCGCCTGATATTTAAATACATTCATATTAAGAGCCCTTAACCATGCGTATTAGTTCTTCCGGGCGGATAGAGAAACTTACGGCCTCTTCGAGGGAAATTAACCCTTGCTGGACGTAAGTAGCTAAATTAGCTTCCAGAGTAGTCATCCCAAACTCGGCAGAAGTTTGAATAATGTTGTCAATTTGGTGCGTTTTACCGTCCCGGATGGTAGAACGGACAGCGTTAGTTCCGGTCAGCACCTCATATGCTGCTGTTCTCCCTCCTGAGAGCAGGGGAACAAGGCGCTGTGAAAACACGCCCTCGAGAACATTTGACAACTGGAGCCTCACCTGTGCTTGTTGATTTTCAGGAAAGACGTCAACAATCCGGTCAATCGTTTGAGCCGCAGAATTGGTGTGTAGCGTTGCAAAAACAAGATGCCCTGTCTCGGCGATGGTCAGCGCCGCGGCTATTGTTTCATAGTCGCGCATCTCACCAATGAGCACAATGTCAGGGTCTTCGCGCAGAGCCGAGCGGAGAGCGATTTCCCAGGATAAAGTGTCTTCGCGCATTTCTCTTTGGGAAAACATTGCCTGTTTCGGCGTAAAAACAAACTCTATTGGGTCTTCAATCGTGAGAATGTGTGCCGGACGGGTTTTGTTGATTTCATCCAGCATGGCGGCAATTGTAGTTGATTTACCGTGGCCTGTCGGCCCGGTAACTAAAACCAATCCTTGCCTCAGCTTGGTGAAAGTATAAAGAATTTGTGGCAGCTTTAATCCCTCAATCGTCGGAATTTCCATAGGGATTCTGCGCAGGGCGGCTGTTATATAACCCCTTTGGTGATAAATATTGGCGCGGAAACGGGCATTTTGCGAGAAAGACACACCCAAATCTATTTCTTTATTAACCGTGACCCTTTCTATTTGTTCTGCAGTCAAAAAGCTTTTTATTAAACGGTCGACGTCCTCAGGAGCCAAAACCTGCTCGTTGGGAACTGCCGCCAAGAGACCGTCTACCCTAAGCATCGGGGGCAAACCGACCACTAAATGTAAATCAGAAGCTTTTCTGTCAACGACTAATTGGAGCAGTTGGGCAAATTCCATAAAGATAAGTTAAAAGGCAAAAGTTAAAAGGCAAAAGTTAGGCAATAATCTAGAATAACACTTTTGAATTTTGACTTGCAATTTTGATTTTTGCATTTTAAATTTTAATTACTCTTGTGCTACTCTCAAAACCTCTTCAATAGTGGTAATTCCGTCAAGAGCTTTAAGATAACCGTCCTGCTTCATGGTAATCATTCCTTCTTCTTCTGCTTGTTTTTGGATACTTTCTGCCGATTCCCGTGCAATGGCCAAACGGCCTATTTTCTCGGTAATCGGCATAACCTCGTAAATACCAACTCTGCCCATGTACCCTGTATTGCCGTCTTCCTGATCGCCCTTACCCTTATAAAGCTTCACAGGACCTGTGGGGTTCCATAGATTACCCAGCGTCTTCTTCATATCTTCTACTACCGGTGCCTCGGGCGTGTAATCTTCCCGGCACGGCTCGTGTATTTTTCTGCAAACCCTTTGGGCAAGAATACAAGTAATAGTAGAAGCGATTAAAAACGGTTCTGCTCCCATATCCACCAAGCGGGGGAGCGCACCGGCCGCTGAATTGGTGTGCAAAGTTGCAAAAACCAAATGTCCGGTTAACGACGCTTGGATCGCCAGCTGTGCCGTTTCCTGATCGCGAATTTCTCCGACCATGATAATGTTGGGGTCTTGGCGCAGAAACGAGCGCAAGCCCGTGGCAAATGTCAAACCGGCATCTGCATTAATTTGCACTTGATTAACGCCGGCCATTTTATATTCAACCGGGTCTTCTAAAGTTAAGATATTTACTTTAGGAGTATTAATCTTTGATAAAACCGAATAAAGGGTCGTGGTTTTACCACTCCCGGTAGGACCGGTAACAAGAATAATCCCGTGGGGCCGCAAAATCGCGTCCTGCAAATTTTTTAAAGCCCGTCCTCTTAAACCCAAATCCGGCAAATCAGGAACGCCTCCTGTTTTTTTTAATAAACGCATAACTATCTTTTCTCCGTAAACAATCGGCAGTGACGAAACACGCAAATCAACCTCTTCTAAGCCTGACTTAAAACTAAACCTGCCGTCTTGAGGAATCCGCTTTTCGTCAATTTTCATTCCACCTAAGATTTTAATTCTGGAGATTAAAGCATCATGGAACTGGCGCGGCATGGTAAACTTTTCCTGCAAAATTCCGTCAATACGGTAGCGGACTCGCGTTTGTTTTTCTTCAGGCTCGATATGGATATCAGAAGCACGGGCTTTAACGGCAAAGGCTAAAAGCTCTTTAACAATCCTGGCTATTGGGGCCTCTGAAATAATTTCAGATAATTTTGAAAGGTCAATTGTTTTTTCACCGATATCGGTTTCTTTCAAGGCGCTTGTGACTTCTTCTGCCAAGCCTATGGAATAACGTTCGGTAAGTATTTTGGCGAGTAGTGAGGGGACAACCGCCAAAGGTTTAACACGCAGATTTGTTTTTTGTTCAACGAATTCATTCGCGGACAAGTCAAGGGGATTGGCCATAGCCAGGTCGAGCGTGTTCTTTTCGCGGTTTATAGAAATCGGGAGCACGGAAAACCTCGCGGCAACAGATTGGGGCAAAACAGCTAAAGCTTCTGGCGAGATAGGAGCTTGGTTTAAATCCAGGAAAGGAATATTGTAAAATGACGCTTTGGCACGGGTCAGTTGCTCCTCGTTTACGGTTCCCAAAGCTTGAATAATCTCTTCCTGTGTTTTTCCTTCCTGTAGCTCTTGAAGTTTAATTACCTCTGCCTGTTCTTTTTTTAATAATCCTTGAGAAACAAGAACGTCGGCTAGGGTGGAAGCAGAATCAACCGGTTGGGCAATCCCGTTTGTAGGCGCAGAAACCCCGTTGAGCGGGGCTGTGGCAATAGCAGGCATACGCCCATTATCGTTCAAAATTTGCTAAAATGTCAAACAAGGGAAAATTGATTATGCATGCTTATTTAATCACCGGTAAAAGCCCTACGGAGAGAAAACAAAAATTCCAAGCTCTCGTTGCCGATCAAAACATCAAAGAGGTGCATGAGCTGGTAACCGACAGCAAGCATACCATTGAACAAATTAGAAACCTCAAACATAAACTCTCTTTTTCCCCGCAAGATCCAGAAACAGGTAGAGCAGTTTATCTCGAAGAAGCGCAGTTATTGACTCCTGAAGCCGCGAATGCCTTTCTCAAATCGCTGGAAGAGCCGTCAGGACAAACTTTGTTTGTTCTTACTGCACCTAACCGCGAACTAGTTTTAGACACAATATGTTCACGCTGTCAAGAAATTGACCTTGGAAATACAATACCGGAATTTCAAGAAACGGCAGGGATTGAGTTAAAAATTATTATCGGGTTAACTCCAGCCCAGCGTTTGGATTATTTAAACAAGATTGGCGACCGGCAGGAAGCGTTGGTTTTTTGCGCTGAATTAATTGCCGGCGCACGTCTGCTTTTATTAAAACAACCCTCTC
>Ga0155819_115_pt1 | contig 13161 bp, 9 predicted proteins | sample RifCSPlowO2_01_FD_107473 | JGI IMG/M metagenome (GOLD analysis project Ga0155819, IMG submission 107473) | Candidatus Blackburnbacteria bacterium RIFCSPLOWO2_01_FULL_41_27 | reverse complement strand
CAACGAAGCAATTGATGTGATTATTGGCAAAAATCCGGCAACCATAACTATTTTAGCAACAGCCGCCTCGCCTTCGCCTTCAGCGTCACCTGCTGTACTTTCACCCTCACCCTCGGCGTCTCCTGTAGCGGGAAGTGCAGCCTCTCCTAGCCCATCTACTGCACCAGTTGGCGGATCAATCGCCTCTCCTTCGCCTTCAGCGTCGCCAGCCGCAAAACCTACAGTCGCACTGCCAGCCAACAAGACGGTCAAGGTAGGGGATACCATATCGGGCACAGCCAAGCCAAATTCAAATGTAACCATTACAATTCAATCTGAACCAATAACCGCCACTGTCAAGGCAGATGCTACGGGTAAATGGAGCTACACGATACCAGCAACACTCGCCTCTGGTACACACACTATTACCATTACCGACTCTAACGGCACTTATACAACCACATTTACTGTTTCTGGAGTTCAAGGAGGAACAACTACACCCTCTGGAGAGACACCGGTTGCCGGGTTTAGCCTTCCTACCTACGCTGCCATATTGGGAGGGCTCCTTTTTATTGTAGCAGGCTCACTCTTTGCTTTTAAATAATATCTCTTTACCTCTTCCAAACTTCGAGAATAATGTTTTCCTGTAGTCGTAAGCAAAAGTTAGAAAAAAGAAAAACATTAAAACAAGTCCAAATTTTATCGGATCTCCAGCCAAACCGTTTTTCCCTTCAAGCGCCAAATGTTTTAAATAACTTACCAGCGAAAAAGCCAAAAAAATTGACTCGCAAAACATAAAAAGAGAGTGGTAAATACCCAAAAGCGTCCACTTTCCTTTTTGAGGCATAGTCCAATTTGTTAAATTGAAATATTTTTGACCAAGATGGAAAAACAGCGTTGTAATAAACCCAATAATAAAGGCGGCAATCCAAACTATATAGTCAAAAACTGGATAACCTAATTGTTTTAAAGAATAAACGGCAAAAACATTGGTTGCCGGTATAAGAATTGCGTCGCCTATTATTCCTGAGTAATAGCTAAAAACCGTTTTATATTTAACTATTATCTGTTCCCGCCTTGCTAGATACCAAAAATAGAAAAGCGCCTGAACGCCAAAGCTAAAAAAGAAAGTTACCCCTAAAACAATAAAAAGCTTAGACTCCATTTTTAAACTATATCAAATAATTGATTGCGTGGTAACATTAGTTTGTGGAATTATTTAAAAATACCCAATTCTTAAGGCTTTGGGGGAATCAAATTCTCTTGCAAACCAGCTTTAATATGTCCAACTTCACCATTTTATTGCTTATCGATCAGATAACCAGCTCCAGATTTGCTATCGCCCAATTTTACGCGGCGATGACTCTCCCTTCTTTTCTAGTCGGTCTATTTGCCGGAGCCATCGTAGATACATCAAACCGCAAATGGGTTATTTTAGTAAGCGACGCCGCTCTTGCCGTACTTTTTGCCTCTTATGCCCTCTTTACTCATAATTATTGGTTTTTATTAGCCATAGCTTTTCTTTCTTCTTGCGTGTCCCAGGTTTTTACACCCGCCGAATCTGCAACAATACCCAATATTGTTAAAAAGCAAGAATTGGAACGCGCAAACGCACTTTTCTTATTCACCGGCTTTGGCTCGGTACTTTTGGGGTATGGTTTGGCAGGGCCTGTAATTCAATTATTCGGCGGGCTAGAAAAATATGGGGACCAGTCTACATTTATTATTGCTGCAATCCTGATAATTATTGGTTTTTATTAGCCATAGCTTTTCTTTCTTCTTGCGTGTCCCAGGTTTTTACACCCGCCGAATCTGCAACAATACCCAATATTGTTAAAAAGCAAGAATTGGAACGCGCAAACGCACTTTTCTTATTCACCGGCTTTGGCTCGGTACTTTTGGGGTATGGTTTGGCAGGGCCTGTAATTCAATTATTCGGCGGGCTAGAAAAATATGGGGACCAGTCTACATTTATTATTGCTGCAATCCTGACTGCTATTGGTTTTGTCTTATCATCCACTTTAACCTTAGACAGCAACGGTCATCGCGGTTTTGATCCGCAACTGTTTTCACGCACAAATAAATTAACCCGGGAAGTTTTACACATAACGCGCGAGAACATAAAAATACTTATCCCGATTATTATGTTAACTTTAATGCAGTTTTGTATCGGTCTTATGGCAATCCTTTTTATAGATTTTGTTAAAACTTATTTACGGTTACCGTCTACTTCCACTAGTTATTTTCTAATTATTCCTTTGGGTTTTGGCTTGAGTATAGGTGTGTATCTACTTAACAAATTAAAAGAGAAAGTAAGCAAGGGGTATATGATTTATTTGGGGGCGTTGGCGTTTGGGCTAGCTATGCTTTTTATCGGTCTGGGCGGCTACGTGACAAATTCCGCAGGGGGTATATTTTTCTTAAGAGTAATAACGGCATCAGGCGCAGTTGTAGCTGGAATATCAGCGGTATTTATTGCAGTACATTCGCGTACGATACTGCAGAAAAACACTCCAGAAAAAATGCTGGGGCGGGTTTTTGCGCTAGTTTATGCCTCTGGTTCGGCTGTGACACCAATTCCAATATTACTCATCGCCTTAATTACGGAAAAAGTAGATGTGGCAATTGTTTTTCTTGTTTTTGGACTTATTTTTGCACTCCTTGCCCAAGCAGCAAAACCCGTCTTTTTGAAAAATCTCTCCTAAGTCCAACACTCACAAAAATGAGGCAAAAGAGCCTTGCAAAGACAAACCTAAAATTGTATACTTAGAGATAGAAGGTGAACCTGTTTTCACCTTTGTTTTTTGTAAGCGAAGCTTGCAATCAAATTGTAAAAAACACCAACATAATGCCTCAAAACAATAAAGTTAATAACACGTACTCCGAAAAAGATATTCAAGTCCTTGAAGGACTAGAACCTGTCAGAAAACGCCCGGGGATGTTTATAGGCTCCACCGATTCCCGCGGTTTTCATCACCTTTTAACTGAAATTCTTGACAATTCTGTTGACGAGGCGCTAGCCGGAGAGGCGCGGGAAATTTGGGTTAATCTGCACCAGGACGGCTCAGTCACAGTCCGCGACAACGGGCGCGGAATTCCTGTCGGGAAGCACAAGTCCGGAGTCTCCGCCTTGGAATTAATTATGACCAAGCTGCACGCCGGAGGAAAGTTTTCCCAAGGTGCTTATAAAGTTTCCGGAGGTTTGCACGGAGTAGGAGCTTCTGTTGTTAATGCACTCTCGGAACACCTCACCGTCGAAGTCCATCGTGAGGGAGGCGCCTGGAAGCAGGAATATAAAATGGGAGTTCCTCAAGAACCGGTCAAAAAAATCGGGGAAGCAAAAGATACCGGGACAATAACAACTTTTTTGCCGGACAAAACAATGTTTGGCGAACAATCCTGGAACCCAAAAATTATAGAGGACTCGATAAGAAACAGGGCATACCTTATTGGAGGTCTTGCCTTCCATTTAGCCTATGAAGAAACAAATATTACTAAAACTTTTTACTTCGAGGGAGGAATCAAAAGTTTAGTTGCCCACACTAACAAAGACAAAAGAACCTCTTGTGATGTAATTTTTATTGAGAAAGAAAGCGAGAATATCTCGGTACAGGTCGCTCTGCAATATAACGATGGCCTTTCAGAAACCGTCGAATCGTTTGTCAATGTTGTCAAAACTGTTGACGGAGGAACCCACTTAACAGGATTCCGTATGGGACTTACACGTTCAATTGTGGATTATTCAAGAAAAATTGGGGTCGCCAAAGAAATCGTTGACTCACTTTCCGGAGAAGATACGCGTGAAGGCTTAACTGCAGCCATTTTTGTCAAAATTCCTACAGACATAATCCAATTTGAGTCGCAAACCAAAGCCAAATTAAATAACCCCGAGGTGCAGGGTTTTGTTGCCCAAGCTGTTAAAGAGGGTTTAGATACTTATTTCGAGGAACACCCGGCAGAAGCGCGAAGAATTTTAGAAAAAATCACTTTAGCGGCCCGTGCCAGATTGGCCGCGCGCGCGGCAAAAGACGCAGTATTGAGAAAAGGAGCGCTTGAAGGAAGCACGCTTCCGGGAAAACTTGCCGATTGCCAAGAAAGAGACCCTGCGCAATCTGAGCTGTTTATTGTTGAAGGGGATTCGGCCGGCGGTTCTGCGAAGCAAGGACGAGACCGCAAATATCAGGCAGTTTTACCCCTTGGTGGAAAAATTTTAAACACAGAAAGAGCACATTTGGATAAAATCGTTAAGTTTGACGAGCTTAAAGATTTAATTATCGCGCTTGGCGCAGGCATTGGAGAAACAGTTAACCCCGAAAAAATCCGCTATCACAGAATTATTATCATGACTGATGCGGACGTTGACGGCCAGCATATCGCAACCCTGCTCTTAACTTTCTTTTTCCGCCATTTGCCACAGGTTTTGGCAGGTGGATTTTTATATCTTGCCACTCCACCTTTGTACAGAATCCAGTTCGGCAAAAAGGTTCACTATGCATATGATGATGAAGACCGGGTTCGTGTTTTGGCAGAAAATGGCAACGTCAAAGCTATTATCTCCCGTTACAAAGGGTTGGGAGAAATGAACCCAGAACAACTCAGAGAAACAACCATGGATCCGGCAAACAGAATATTAAAGCAGATTAATATCGAAGACGCGGCTCAAGCCGATCATGTTTTTTCCATGCTCATGGGGGAAGAGGTGGCTCCACGTAAGAAATTTATTCAAAGTCATGCAAAGCTCGCTACCTTAGATATTTAAACATGATACCAGAAGTAACCTTTGCCATTATTGCTTCCTTAGGAACTTTGGGTTTTAGCGCGTTTTTAATCCGCAAAATTTTAGCTCTTCCTACAGGAGACGAAAAGATGCAGTCTATTGCCCAGGCGATTGCAGAAGGGGCCAAGGCATATCTTGGCCGTCAAACAAAAACAGTTGCTTTGGTGGCGTTAGTTTTAACAATACTCTTATGGATTGCCCTCGGCCTTGACTATGCAGTTGGATTTATCCTCGGAAGCTTTACTTCATCCCTCGCCGGATATATCGGCATGAGCGTCGCGGTAAGAGCAAATATACGCACAACCCAAGCTGCTAAAAAGGGTTTGGGGCAGGCGCTTGAAGTCGCTTTTCAGGGCGGGTCTGTTACAGGACTCTTGGTTGGCGGGCTTGCGCTTTTTTCTATAGCCTTAGTCATTTTAATTGCAAACATCATTGGCATGTCCCCTGTGGGCGCATTAGTCGGACTCGGATTTGGAGGTTCCTTAATCTCGGTTTTTGCCCGGCTCGGCGGAGGAATCTACACCAAGGGAGCAGATGTGGGAACTGACATGGTAGGCAAAATCGAGGCGGGAATTCCCGAAGATGATCCCCGCAACCCAGGAGTCGTTGCAGATTTAGTCGGGGATAATGTTGGAGATTGTGCCGGAATGGCGGCAGATATCTTCGAAACATACGTCGTAACTTCGGTTTCTGCCATTCTTTTAGCCACCCTGCTTTTTGCAGAAAGAAACGCAAATATCTACTTCCCTTTGTTATTGGGTAGCCAAGCGCTCATTGCCTCAGTTCTCGGAACTTTTTTTGTCAAACTGCCCAAAAACGGAAGAATCATGCCCGCTCTTTACCAAGGGCTCGCGGCAACCGCTGTTTTTTCTGTCTTGGGTCTTTTGGGAGTGCTCGTCTTTTTCTCGCCAAGAATTCCCGGAATAACCAATACGACACTGTTTTTGACTTCGTTGATCGGAATTGTAGTCACCATCGGCATGGTTATCCTAACCGAGATTTATACCGGTAAAAACAGTCGGTTTGTAAAAAAAATCGCCGAAGCTTCAGTCTCTGGGCACGGGACTAACATTATCGCCGGACTGGCACTCTCCATGGAGTCTACTTTTCTACCCATCTTATTAATAGCCGGGGCAACCCTGCTTTCTTTCAGCTTGGCAGGGCTATATGGCGTGGCAATTGCGGCAGTCTCCATGCTTTCTTTAACCGGAATCATCGTTGCCATTGATTCGTTTGGGCCAATAACCGATAATGCAGGAGGAATTGCTGAGATGTCGGGACAAAAGGGGAGTGTGCGCAAAATTACAGATGCTCTGGATGCTGTCGGAAACACAACCAAGGCTGTTACAAAAAGCTATGCTGTAGCATCTGCCGGTCTTGCCGCGCTTGTGCTTTTTGCCGCGTACACCCAAGAACTAGCCCAAAAAGGAGCGCCCAACGTGTTTTCTCTGGCTGATCCAAACGTTCTTGTGGGAATCCTCATCGGCGCCTCGCTTCCTTATTTATTTGCCGGTCTTGCCATGGAAGCTGTTGGTAAAGCCGGAATGGCGATTGTTGTTGAGATTAGAAGACAATTCAAAGAAATAAAGGGCATTATGCAGGGAACACAAAGGCCGGATTATGCCCGCTGTGTAGATATTGTGACAAAAGCGGCACTTCGCCAAATGATTGTTCCTGCGCTTTTGCCGGTTGTTGCGCCAGTTGTCGTTGGTCTGGTCTTAGGCCCTACGGCTCTGGGCGGATTATTAATCGGGGTAATTGTCACCGGTCTTTTTGTAGCTATTTCTATGACCACTGGAGGAGCCGCTTTGGATAATGCCAAAAAATATATTGAGGATGGTAATTTTGGAGGAAAGGGGAGCGTTGCTCATCAGGCGTCAGTTACAGGAGATACGGTTGGCGATCCCTACAAAGACACAGCAGGCCCGGCAATTAATCCTATGATCAAGGTAGCAAACGTGGTGGCATTACTTTTGGCACCGTTCCTGGTCTAATATATGAATATAGGTAAAGTTCTACAAGTCGAAATAACCGTAGAGGTACAAAAATCATACCTTAACTATGCTATGTCGGTTATCGTCTCACGTGCCCTGCCTGACGTACGCGATGGTCTAAAACCCGTACACCGCAGAATTCTTTTTGCCATGCACCAAATGGGTCTTGTGCCAGCCTCTGCTTACACCAAGTCTGCCAAGATCGTTGGAGAAACCATGGGTAAATTCCACCCTCATGGAGACGGCCCGATTTACGACGCTCTTGTCCGTTTAGCACAAAACTTTTCCATGCGTTATCCTCTCGTCGACGGACAGGGAAATTACGGCTCGGTAGACGGCGACCCCCCGGCCGCTATGCGTTACACAGAAGCACGCCCAGCCAAAATTTCCCAGGAACTCTTAGCCGACATCGAAAAAGATACGGTTGAGTTTGGCGAAAATTTCGACAGCACAATTAAAGAGCCGAATTATCTGCCGGCAACCTTGCCCAACCTTCTACTTATGGGTTCTGAGGGAATTGCCGTCGGAATGGCTACTAAAATTCCTCCCCACAATCTTAACGAGGTAGTCGAAGCGATTATCGCCACTATCGAAAAAGGCAGCGCTATCGCGCAGGACAAAGGACATAGTACACAGGACACAGGGAAAAACGGAAAAGAGTCTGCAGATTTTGTAATAACAGATAAAAGATCTGATATATCGAATTCGGCTGCCGAATTCGCTATTAAAAAGATTGATCTGGCAGTTGCCGAAGGGAGACAAAAAGATATTACAATAGTGGCTCCAGTTACCGACTTCGACTCAGAAATCACCACAGAAGAGCTCGTCAAGTATATTAAAGGTCCGGATTTCCCGACAGGTGGAGTAATTTACGGAGCCAAACACATGACGGAAATTTATGGTACAGGACGCGGGACGATTGTTGTGCGCGGAGTGGCAAAGATTGAAGAGGCTGAGCGCGGCAAATCAAGAATTATGATTTCCGAACTTCCATACCAAGTTAACAAAGCCTTGCTTGTTGCTAAAATCGCAGAACTAGCTCGGGACAAAAAGATAGTCGGCATCTCAGATTTAAGAGACGAATCAGACCAAAAAGGAATGTCTGTCGTTATTGAACTTAAAAAAGATGCCCGGCCAAAATCAGTTTTAAATAATCTTTACAAACATACCCAACTGCAAAACACTTTTCCGGCAAACTTTGTTGCTCTAGTTGACGGTACCCCAAGAACCCTGGCTTTAAAACAGATTTTAGTTGAATACGTCAAACACAGACAAAAGGTCGTTACCCGCCGTTCTATTTATGATCTCACAGAAGCTAAGAAGCGGGGACACATCCTAGAAGGGCTCGTAATTGCTCTTGATCACCTGGACGAAGTCATCGCCACAATCCGTAAAAGCCGCGACTCAGATACAGCAAAAACCAGCCTTATGGAAAAATTCAAATTTACCGAGATTCAAGCTGTGGCAATTTTAGATATGCAGCTCAGACGCCTCTCGGCTCTGGAGCGCGAAAAAATTGAGGAAGAATATAAAAAGATTCAAGAATTAATCACTCATTTAACAGATCTTTTAATGCACCCTGAAAAAATATTAGGCCTCATAACCAGCGAACTTACAGCTTTAAAAGAAAAGTATGGGGACGAGCGCAGGACAAAAATTTATATGCAGCCGGTGGGGGAGATCTCAGAGCAGGATTTGGTAGCCCGCGAAGAAGTCTTAATCATGATTACTAAAACCGGTTATATTAAGCGCGTCCCGCGCTCAACTTACAAATCGCAAGCCAGAGGAGGCAAGGGGGTTATTGGAATGACCACAAAAGAAGAGGATGAAATCGCGCATCTGGTTGCCGCGTCAACTCACGACCAGGTAATGTTCTTTACCGACCGAGGACGGGTATTTTCTACCCGTGCTTGGGAAATTGCCGAAGGATCGCGTCAAGCAAAAGGTCAAGCAATCGTTAATCTGATTAACATCGACCAGGGAGAGGTTATTGAAGCAGTAGTTGTTCTGGATGGCACAGAGGTAAAGTATCTCTTAATGGCAACCAGAAAAGGAACCGTAAAGAAAACCGCCTTATCCCAATTTAAAAACTTACGCACTTCAGGGCTAATTGCTATCCGTCTAGACCGAGGAGACGCTCTTGCTTGGGTACGCCAAACAACAGGAGAAGATCAGGTCATTATGGCAACCCAGAGCGGTAAATCAATCCGTTTCAAAGAAGGGGATGTGCGTCCAATGGGTAGGGATTCTCATGGCGTAAGAGGGATTATGATGTCAGCAGCAGATCAGGTTATTTCCATGGAAGTATTCCCTGAAAAAGAAAATATTCCCACTGACCGCAGAAAGAAATTCTTCCGCGATATATTGGTTGTAACCCAGCGCGGTTTGGGTAAAAGAACTCCGGTTTCTGCTTTCCCGTTACAAAAACGCGGCGGTTCTGGAGTAAAAATCGCAGAGCTCTCAGATAAAACCGGAGAGCTGGCGTGCGCCATGATGGTTACTGAAAATATCGAGCAAATTATTATCACCAGCCGCTCGGGGCAGGTCATCAGATTGCCTTTGAAAAATATTCCGCAGCTGGGCAGGGCTACCCAAGGAGTAATTCTGATGCGCTTCGGCAAAGACAAATCAGATAAAGTCGCAGCTGTCGCGATTTTGGATAAAGAGGAAATCGAGGCCGAACCTGTTCCTATAGAATCAGAAAATCAGAGTTGACACTAACCTCTAAGAGTGTTTTACTTAATTTGTGAACCCAACAAAAGCAGATGTACCCTCACCGAATTCAAATCTAATTAGAGCAATTGAAGAAAGCGGGTCTAAAGCGGTAGGAACGTCCCCAGACTCAACTGTATTTTATATCATTGTATTCCTTACCGTTGTGTTGATATCAACTTTTGTATATTACTCTGTACTATCTGATATTCTATCTCGAAAATTCAAACAACCCACGGATAAACTCGTCTGGCTTCTTGCTTTCTGGGCGTTCCCAGTAATCACGCCACTTTTTTACACAAAAATCTACATTAAAAAGATAGCAAAAAACAAAAGATCTAGAAGATTTTGATATTTGCTTTTTCGCGAAGCTCAGCAAACTTTTGATTAATTATTGCTCCAAGCTTGTCCTGTTTAATAATCTTTTCCGCTTCAGTCTTTTGACCAGCTGAATCAGTAGCTGTTAACTGAGCTGTGTTGGTTTTTACAAACTCATCGATTTCTTCTGCAGATACCGTTGCTTCATTTGAATAAATCTTCTCTAGGGCTAGTCTCATGCTCATTCTTCGTTCTAGTGAAGTGCGGCTTGTACCTTCTTGCGCTAACAGATTATTAAGAGCTTCGGCTCCTCCAACTTGAGCCTCAAGTTCTGTCATTCTTGCATTTATTTCCTCTCTGCTTGGTAAGACATTGTTTTTCTTTGCCTCTGCCATAATTATTCTTTCGTCAATAAGTTCACTCACGGCCGGTGAACGGTAATCGCTGTAAAGCCTTACGATTACCTGCGGAGAAAGTATTGGCAAGCCATTAACGGTTGCCGGAACAAACCAATGTTTTTTGTTAAACACCAAAAGCAAAAGAAGAACAACTCCTAAGCCAATTAATACTTGTTTTGAAAAAAATTTGTTTTGCACAAGAGAAGGGAGAGTTTGAATAGTTTCTATTGTTTCTACCTTAATCTTTTTCGGTGCTGTCTTCCTTGTGCGTAATCGTGCCGCCATTTGCTGATAATATCAGAAGTTGGGGGGTAATTGCAAAGAGATAATAATTATTTACCACGGCCATGGAACGACTCGTGCACGTCCTTTAACTGTCGATTTGTAACGTGAGTGTAAATTTGGGTTGTAGAAATGTTTTTGTGACCCAGCATTTCCTGGACTGAGCGCAAATCGGCTCCTGCCATAAGTAGGTCTGTAGCAAACGAGTGGCGCATAACATGGGGCGTAACGTCTACCGGGATATTCACTTTCCTGGCGTATTTTTTAATCAAGCGCTGGACCGAGCGGGGAGTCAGCCGCATTTCTTCGTCGGCGGTTGAAGGGTCAATTTTGCCTTTGTGCCTGATAAATAACGGTTTGTAGTTATCATCCCGGGATTTCAGATAGTTATCAATCCATTCTGCCGCCCGTCCGGACAAAAAAACCACCCGGTTACGGTTTCCTTTGCCAATTATGCCAAACTCGCGGTGACCTAAGTCGACCTTGTCGCGGTCCAATTTAGTTAATTCTGAAACGCGTAAGCCGGTAGAGAAGAGTACCTCTAAAATCGCTTTGTCGCGCTTACCTTGGATTGCGAACAAAGACGGTGAGTTTAACAAACGGTCAACCTGTTCACCGTTAAGGAATTTAACCGAATGCCCCTCTGATTTTGGCAAATCAATCTTATCTGGGGATAAAACCTGTCTATCATTTCTAATTAGCCAGCGGAGTAGGGAACGCAAAGCAATAATATGGTAACCTTGGGTCTTGCGCGAGATAGCTCCGTTATCTCCTCCCGGCAGCCTGGAAAGATAAACCCTGTATTGTCTAACAGAATCTTGGGTTATATCTGCAAGACCCGCCCTCTCAGCCATCCAGCCTGAAAACCTGCGCAAATAATGGGCATAATTACGTACCGTTAGGGGAGAAACGTTCTTTTCAACTTCCAAATATTCTAGATACTCCTGGATTAAACGTTCAAGTTCTGATTTTGGAGCTTTAGCAGGTTCCATAAAAACGAGACACGTAACGCGAAATACGTGATACGAAAATGTTACAACAAAACAGGGGAGAGAAGCAAGATTGTGCGACGCTTGACGTCGCTAATACCACGCTGAGCGTAGTGCGACACAATACAACAATAAACACTTATCCCGGTGTGCAAACCTATTCCACCCCGGGTGTGGAATAGCTTGGCACCTAAGTACAAGGGCTGAACTTGTAACCGATAGAGAATCCTTGACAATCCTGTAGTAAATAGGTATAATATGGGCACAAATGGGAGTTGAACATTCGCCTGAATATTCAATACATGGGAGAATGGACACTGAACCAAGACTCTCTCGAGAAGAACCTCAATTTGCCATTGCGATGGCAGCAATGTTAGGACCAAAAACTGCTTATTTACCGTTTTGCGAGGTTGGGACATATCGCCATATAGCCGAATGTGCAGGAGCAAAACTAGACTTTTGGCCTGTACAACCTACGCCTTCGCTTCAAGTTGCTTGGGGCAGGTTATTTTGGGAAGACAGGGCGGCAATAGTTTCTGCAAGCGGCAGTTTCAGAAGTGAAAGATCTCTGCAAGACGCCTGGAGACATCCAAATAGAGCATTGGCTGTTGCTGGTTATTTCCTTTTCCCGCACAGAGATAATTATAATACTGTTGATTTATTAACCCGCCAAATTCGAAGACATGACGGAAGAAGACTCCCGGTAGTACAGTATCCTGAGACTTCAAGAGAAATACGAGATGAAATTTTAACTCCAAGACTTGTTCAGCCTACCCCTGAAGAATTTATTAGACAACGCGTTAAATCAGCAGAAGACCTTGATAGATATTTAACTACAAACGGCTTTGATGGCTTTTGTTTTGACACTTTACACTCAAGGTTTCTTTTTACAGACTTAACATTTCGACATTTATTTAGAGAAGTCATCAAAAGGACAAAACTAGTCCACCTTTCTTTGGGAAGGACAGACGCCCAAAGGCAGGGCTACCCTGTCGACAATAAAAAAGATTTAACAGACGTTCTTTCTGCCCCTATAAACCAAAACAGCCAAATATCCAGATTGCTTAGAGAAATCCGCGACACAGGATTTAATAGTTTTTATGTCTTTGAAGTTACGGCAGATTCTTTGTCCGAGGCAACTCATCATAAATCAAGATTGCTCAGACCTGAGCAAGTGGGAAGTCTTTATCTCATGCTTCACTCTAGCGCAGATCACATTTTGAGCCGCTGAAATGATCCAGGAGGCCTGTCTGGACGAAAGAAGCACTAATTAACCATCCTAGACTCATAGGAATTATATATTTAGAAGTTTTAAAATTGAAAATTAAAAATTGAAAATTTTCCTGAAACCCATAGTGGGGGAGTTAATTTCGGGTAGTGTTCGGCAGAGGTCAAAATAAGATAAAGGGTGTTTCGAGAGAACAAAAAGGAATAAGAAGGGTCAATTAAAAATTAAAAATTGTAAAGTGAAAATTCGAGCGGAGCAATACGCCACTTCTCTGCCCAAACCTAGATTACGTCGCAAAAGTATCATTGTGCGACATATAGTGATTTACTTCTCTTGATTGGATACATCTGTTCCTCGAGGCGATATGTTGTTCAATTTTAACCGGAGGAGAATACAGCAGTAACAAGCCTTGAGACTTCACGCTCCCTTCTAAAGTTTAGACTCTTTTCAGTCCTAACTATTATCGTTTAACAATTACGAATAG
>Ga0155819_139_pt1 | contig 18234 bp, 18 predicted proteins | sample RifCSPlowO2_01_FD_107473 | JGI IMG/M metagenome (GOLD analysis project Ga0155819, IMG submission 107473) | Candidatus Blackburnbacteria bacterium RIFCSPLOWO2_01_FULL_41_27 | reverse complement strand
TGTTATTTTTAGCCTCAAAGGGTGAGACCCTGCGAGGCTAGATTATTGGCTAGATTATTGTTATCTGTAAACTTCTTTTCTGTGGCCGACTTTGGTAATAGTAATTAATTTACCAGCTTTATCAATTGTGTAGATTACGCGATATTTACTAATACGTATTCTATATCCTTTGTTCCCTCCGAGTTTTTGAGATCCTGCGGGATACGGATTTTGCGGGAGCTGATATATTTTTGTTGATATTCTTAAAACGACCTCGTTTTCTATCCTGTCGAGGTCTTTTTGCGCAGAGCGGGAAATATTAAGCTTCACTAGTCTTTATCTTAACAAATTTCTTCTTAAATCTCTTCTCGAAATATTTGTCGAATGGGATTGCAGGTTCGTTTTTGCGGGCTTCGATATCTCTTATATCCTCGATATCTTCCAGAGCTTCGACAAGGGTTTCGTAATGCTCAGGATCAACAAGCACCGCCGCAGGTTCTGAGCGCTGAATAACTAAAATAGAAACACCGTCTTTTTTAAGTTTTTCAATAACATCTGCTGTGTTTTGTTTAAGATTAGTGATAGAAACTGTGTTTAACATGGGTACATCCTACCATACCTTTAAACGTACCGTCAAGGGTGTGTTTAAAAGTAATACAATATTTTTGTGATATTGTTGAATAATGAATGAACGCGAAGCTTGGATTGCATTTTCGACCTTTACGGCAATTGGTTCACAGAGATTTAAACTACTGATTCAGTTTTTCGGCTCGGCGGGTGAGGCTTGGACGGCACCTATCAAAACCTACCGTGAAATCGGCTTTAGCGAGCGCTTAGCCTCGTCTTTTGATAAACACAGAAAAACTTTCTCCCTCGCGTCATATTTAAAACAACTTCACGCCTTAAAGGTGGAGGTTTATTTACTGGGGGACAAAAATTACCCTGTAAGGTTGGCGAGTCTTGACGACGCCCCTTTTGTTTTGTATGTAAGGTCAGAAGTGGCCGAAACATTGGCCGATTTGACAGAGATTAGCTTGGCGGTAATCGGAACCAGGAAGATGAGTGCCTATGGCCGCGACGTGTGCGAGCGTTTGGTGACCCAGCTTGTTGATTCGGGAATGACGATTGTTTCGGGTCTTGCGCTTGGGATTGATAGCGTTGCCCACAGAACCTCGCTGAGCGCGGGTGGAAAGACTGTCGCGGTTTTGGCCGGGGGCGTAGAAAGTGTTTATCCGCCAGCAAACACAGGGCTCGGGCGGGAGATTGTGAAAAATGGTGCGATAATTTCCGAATATCCGTTAGGTTACCCTTGTTTTCAGCAAAATTTTCCGGTTAGAAACAGAATCGTCTCTGGTCTTGCTTTGGGAGTCTTAGTTATTGAGGGAACCGAACACTCCGGCACGCTTTTGACGGCGGCTTCAGCCGCGAAGCAAGGGCGGGATGTTTTTGCTGTTCCGGGGCCAATTACTTCACCAACTTCAAAAGCGCCCAATCTTTTAATCCGGGAAGGTGCTAAACTAGTGGAATCGGCTCAGGATATACTTGAAGAACTCAAAATTGAATTAAGAATAAAGAATTATGAATCAAGGAAAGTTATTAAAACAACGAAAGAAGAAAAAAAACTACTGGAGATTTTAGCAGTCGAAGAGCTGGATATTGACAGTGTTGTTAGAATAAGTGGCATGCAAACTGGCGATATATTAGGTTCGTTAATGCAACTTGAGCTCAAAGGGCTGGTTAAAAACGCAGGAGGAATTTACTCGATAGTAAAATAATTTAAAATTCGACGATGAACTTAATAATAGTTGAAAGCCCTACCAAAGCCAGGACTTTAGGCCGGTTCCTAGGAGAAGGATGGACTGTGGATTCTACCATGGGGCATATCCGCGATTTGCCCAAAAGCAAAATAGGGGTTGATGTCGAGCACGACTTTGCGCCGGACTATGTAGTTGTGGCAAAGAAAAAAGAGACTATCGACAGACTCACCAAGGAATCACTTCAATCGGATAAAGTTTACCTTGCTACTGATCCTGACCGCGAAGGAGAAGCGATTGCCTGGCACACCTTCTCCGTCTTAAACGGAGAAAAATCAAATGTCAAAAATCCCGTCACAGACGAGGCTCGCCTCCGGCGGCAAAAGTCAAAATTTACAAGGATCGTTTTTCATGAGATAACAGAATCGGCTGTAAAAGAAGCTCTAGACCACCCGAGGGATATCAATTTACCGCTGGTGAATGCCCAACAAGCGCGTCGTGTACTTGACCGCTTGGTGGGTTATAAGCTTTCGCCCTTGCTTTGGAAGAAGGTAAGGCGCGGACTATCTGCCGGCCGTGTGCAAACCGTAGCCGTAAAATTGGTTGTTGAAAGAGAAAGAGAAATTGAGGCGTTTAAAAATGAGGAGTATTGGGAAATTTGGGTAGAGCTCAGAACACAGGACACAGAACACAGGGAACTTTCTGTCAAGTTAGTAAAAATAGCTGATGCAAAGGCTGAGATTAAAAATGGCGAACAGTCTGGCGCGATAGTCGCTGATCTTGAAAAGTCTGCATATTCAATATTTGCTGTAGACAAAAGAGAGGCAAAGAAGAGCCCTTCGCCTCCTTTTACTACTTCCACGATGACCCAGGCTGCTGCGCGGACATTTGGCTGGTCGGCCAAGCGTACAATGAGTGTAGCGCAAAAACTCTACGAGGAAGGGCTAATTACTTATCACAGAACAGACTCGTTAAATCTAGCAGCCCAAGCAGTCAGCGCGGTGCGGGATTACGTTAAAGGCAGGTTTGGCGGCAACTTTTTACCTCAAAAACCGCGTTTTTACAAAACTACCAGCAAAGTGGCGCAAGAAGCGCATGAAGCAATTAGACCGACAGACGCAAAAGTAACAGGTGGTACAGAACAAGTAACAAGTTTGGGTAGGGACGGGGAAATGCTTTACGGGTTAATTTGGCGCAGGTTTCTTGCTTGTCAAATGGCTGATTCGGTAGTTGATGAAACAACAATCTCGGTTAATGCAAAGGGAGATAGAGAATATCTTTTACAGGTAAAAGGTGAAGTAATGAAATTTGAAGGGTGGAAGACGGTATACAAGAAAAGGGTAGAAGCCGTAGGCGACATACTTCAATTACCTGAAGTACAAGCGGGAGATACGCTTCGTTTAATTAAAGTTGACCCATTTCAGAAATTTACCTTGCCTCCTCCGCGATATACAGAAGCCTCGTTGGTTAAAACTTTAGAAAAATTAGGTATAGGCAGGCCATCTACTTATGCCCCAACTGTATCAACAATCCAGGATAGGCAGTATGTTGAGAAAATAGAAGGTAAATTTCAACCTACTTCACTTGGTTTTGCGGTAAACGATTTCTTAATAGCAAATTTTCCTGATGTTTTTGAGTATAGTTTTACAGCTTCGATGGAAGGTGATTTGGATGATATTGCCAATGGCGCAAAAGAATGGATTCCTGTAATCCGTACTTTTTGGGATCCGTTTGTGGCTAAATTGGATAAAGTTGAAATTAGCGCCGAGCGGGTGAAAATAGAAACTGAAACTACAGGAAAAAAGTGTCCCACGTGCGGTAAGGGCGACGAGATAATCCGTTTGGGGCGTTTTGGGAAGTTTTTGTCCTGCTCGCTATTTCCGGATTGTAAATACACTGCCCCGTTTGTAGAAAAAATTGAAATGAAATGCCCGGGGTGTATGGCAGGCGATGTTGTTATCAAAAAAACCCGCCGTGGGAAGAGATTTTTTGGCTGTTCGACCTATCCTAATTGTAAATGGGCTTCATGGCACAAACCAGAGGATTTAAAGGCAAAAAACACCCCAGAACAAGTGTTGGATACAAATACTGTTCAATAGTCTTTATAAAACTAGCCTTAATATATTCCGAAACGGTAATTGAGTATATGTATTGCCCCTTATTACTGGTTCGCCTCTCTCCTGAAATTTTTCCCAATATAGACTGTAACAAAACAGATCAACGTTGTTTTTAGTTGATAACTCAGGTTTGCTTCTTGACACGATACTTCTTTGGCTGGTACAACGTAACAACTGCCCTGTTCGCTTAATGGTTAAAAAATTAATTCTTAAATTTCAAAAACTTCATCCCGACGCAGTTCTTCCTTCATATTTGCACGAAACAGACGCGGCGTTTGATATTTACACCATTGAAACAAAAGAGCTTAAGCCGGGTGAGCGCTATATTTTCAAAACTGGCTTAATTTCAGAAATACCTCAAGGCTGGTGGGTCTCAATTCGTGACCGGTCTGGAAATGCTGCCAAGTTTGGTTTACATACGATGGCCGGAGTAATTGACTCTGGCTACCGCGGTGAATGGGGAGTTGTTGTTGTGAATCTTGGAGAGAGCGAACATATGGTCGAAAAAGGAGAACGAATTGCGCAAGGCATATTAGAGCAAGTTATCCAGCCTGAAATAAGAGAAGTCCAAAAGCTTTCTGATTCAGATCGTGGAGAGAAAGGCTTTGGCAGTACAGGTAGAAAGTGAAAATCTAGATGACAAAAGAAAGAGAAAGAGAAAAACCACAAAAATCGGTTTTGTCTCATGATGCAATCCTTTGGCATATAGATCAGGGGAATATTCAAATTGACCCCTTTAATCCCGAGAACTTAAAAACTTCAAGTTATGACTTGTCTCTGGGCGAGTGGTATTTTGAAGAACAAGAACCAGAGCCGGGTCATACAATTTATAATCCTTGGGACGAAGAAGAAGTTGATAGAGTATGGGGAGAAGACCCTAAAAAGGCATATTTGGCTGCTGAATACTTTTCCAAAATTCGTTTTAATATCCCAAAAGGAATTAATCCAAACGACAAAGTAATCCTCTTGCCCCCGCAAAAAACTATTCTCTGTCATACTTTAGAGTTTGTTGGAGGAAAAGATTGTGTTACGACCATGATGAAAGCAAGGTCGTCCTGGGGGCGCAATTTTATTGAAGTATGTAAATGTGCAGGTTGGGGAGATGTTGGCTATGTAAATCGCTGGACGATGGAGGTTACAAATAATTCCGGCCATTATACAATTCCTTTGGTGGTTGGAAGAAGAATAGCGCAAATGGTCTTTTTTGAAGTTGACCCGGTGGAAAACGGAGATTATGCAAGAGATGGAAAGTACCAGCAAGCAGCACAACTTAAGGAAACAAAGAAGCTGTGGACACCCGACTCAATGAAACCAAAGCTTTATTTAGATAGGGAGGTAGTTAATATATGAGCTTGACGAAAGAAAGAAGATATAGTATTGGAGAAGTTTTTCCAATCCACGAAAATTTGGACTGCTTCGCGCCATATTACGAGCCAGAGCCTTTTACTGACGAGGAGAGATATTATCTAACTCCGTTTTGGACTAATTTAAACAAACCTGTTTTTGCTGCAAATAATCTTCCAGTGGAAATTCCAGCCGCTTTAGCTTCCCGATATAGCCGTGCAACTGAGACTGCAAGAAGATTGTTTTGGAAGGAATATGTTTCACCGATACTTTACCCAGAGAAGCAAACAGGTTGGGACGATAAAACCGAGGTTGAAAAAGATGAAGCAAAAAGTCTAGCCTTTGAGTTTAAAGGTTATGTGGATTATTTACACGAGCACGGCGGTTTGGAAAAAGTTGTTAATGTGCAGAGAAGTAGGAAGTTTTTCGACCGCTGGCTTGCTGGGTTTGGCGACGATTCAATTGCCGAGATGGGAAGTGTTAACTTGTTTATCGAGGGAGCCTCAAACATTGCTGTTAATGAAATAGAAAAGAAGAGAGTTGGTATATCTCCGATAGAAAAGTCATCGCGTTATGTCTCGTTTGCAGATAAACTACCCAATGGAGAGTATCAATATGTTGTACCCGGGGAAATTGTTGGGACACCGCTTGAAGAAGATTTCAAAAATGTAATGGATTTGCTTTTTGGGACATATGATTTAATTGATGATTCTTACCTAATGTATATCAAGAGTCGTTACCCGCGAGGCGATGACGAAACAGAAAGTTCGTTTAATGCTTCCCGCTCGGCAAAAAGATTTGACGATATTCGCGATCTTTTGCCATTTGCAACACGAACCAACGTTGGTTTAAACGGAAACGGAAGAGCCTTTGAAGACTTGGTTAACCGCATGCTGGATCATGAAATCGGGGAAGTGCGTTATTGGGGAAAAATGTTGTGTCGTGAGCTTGAGCAAGTGGTACCGTCGTTTATGACTCGGCCGCAAACCCTAAGAGGAGCAGAAACTCAAGTTTACCGCAGCAACATGAAAGCTCTTTCTGCCCAGCTGGCAGAGGAAGTATTGGGGGGTATTATTCCCGAAAATCAAGTGCCGGGCCGTGTACAGCTTGTGGATTGGACACAGAGAGCGGATGTTGAGGTGTTGTCAGCCTTTATTTATCCGGGCGATAATAGCGGTTTTACAATGGAAGAAATTCGCGAGGCGGTTGCGTCTTTGACTCCCAGAGAGTTAAAAGAGCAAATGAAAAGAATATTCAAGGAGAGAAATTTTGGCAAAACAGACCCAGCTGAGCTTACGCGCGATAAGGTTCGTTTTAGAAAAGTCCCTAAAGCGTTTGAGGCGGCGCATTACTGGTTTGAAGTTTGGACGCGAGGCGGCGATTTTCGGGACTTACACAGGCATAGACAGTTAACTCAAGACAGGAAAAAATTTACCACAAAGAATGGATATGATTTAGAAAAAGACGTTATCGAATTTCCGTTTATAGACGAGTTTAGAAAAATTTTCAGATACGTTGAAGACGTTTTTAATAGACTGGAAGAGATTTCCCCTGATATTGCCCAATATGCGGTTCCGTTTGCGTTTGTTCAGCAATTTTATATGAATATGACTGCCCGCGAGCTTTATTGGATTGCTGAGTTGCGTACTGGTCCCCAAGGAAGGCCTGAATACAGAAAGGTTGTACAGGAGATGGTGCGTCAGGCGAAAAGAAAGAGTCCAAACGTGTTTGCAGGAATTAAGGTTGATAATAATGATTATTCTTTAGCCCGTCGTGAATCTGAAAAGAGAAGCGAGCAAAAAAGAAAGGTATTAGGTAAAGTTAATGCTTAAAGTTAACGGAACGCCTGGTTTATATATAGTTTTTGAAGGCATTGGAGGGAGCGGTAAGGATGCGCAGGTAGCGCTTCTTGCCGCAAGAGTGCAGAGAGAAATGCCCGGTACAAAGTTTATTGTGACTCGCGAGCCCGGCGGTACCGAAGAAGGGCAAAGAATAAGAAAAAGGTTGTTGTCTGACGAGACACTGACAAGTGAGGATGAAGTAAAGCTCTTTATTGAAGACAGGGTTTTAAATCAAGAACGCGTGGTTCTTCCGGCTTTGCAGGAGGGTAGTATTGTAATTCAGAACAGATCTTTTGTTTCAAATATGGCATATCAGGGTCATGGCAAGGGGTTGGGCATAGAAAGGGTGTTGGAAGCCAACCTTGCGGTTGTTTCTAAAGTGCCGCCGGATGTTATCGTCTTTTTAGACGTTGGCTGGGAGGTTGGCAAGGGGCGTTTCGGAAAAGCAGAGAACGATAAATTTGATCAGGAAACAGTCAATTTTTGGAAGAGGGTGGAGACAGGTTATCTTCAAAGTGTTCACCGGGTAGTTGAAGTTTTACCGACGAAGGTGTTAACAATAGAAGACAAAACAGGCGGACTAAACATACTGGACACTCACCGCAAAATTTGGCAGGGACTTGAGCCACACATGGATTTATTGTGGAGAATTAGAGAAGGATTAGTTACCCATAGTTTTTTAATAGAAGGCGTTGGAAGACCGCATAGAGAAAGAGTATAATTAACTTCAGCGTACAGAAAAACCCAAGAGGTACAAATTGTACTCATATTTGGTATATTTACTAAACACCAATGGATATAAATATTACTCAATTATTAGCCTCTGAGGAAAAGCGGCAAAAAGAGACGATAACCCTGATTCCTTCGGAAAACTATGCCTCTTCTAGTGTTCAGCGCTTAGTCGGGAGTGTTTTAGGCAACAAATACTCTGAAGGGTACACTAACAGGCGCTATTATCAGGGTAACAAGTATATAGATAGTATAGAGCAGTTGGCCATGACGCGTGCGAAGAACCTTTTCGGCGTACCCCACGCCAATACCCAACCCTATTCCGGCTCGCCGGCGAATTCTGCAGTGCTCATGGGGCTATGTGAATACAAAGACACGATTGTTGGGATGAATTTGTCCTCAGGTGGGCACCTTACACATGGTCATCCCGGTATAACCTTTTCCGGAAAATTTTTTAATTCAGTCCAGTTCGGAATAGAGGAGCAATACAAAAAGCTACAGTCTGATAGCGTCTACTTAAAAACAGGTGAGCCCCTCCGAGAGGGTTTAATTGATTATGATATGGTTTCTAAGATTGTTGAAGCTAATAACGCAAAATTAATTATTATCGGTTCGACTGCATATCCTTTAATTTTAAATTGGCAGAAGTTTAGTAAGATTGCTGATCGTTTCGGGTGTTATTTGGTTGCTGATATTTCCCACGTGGCTGGGCTGATTGCCGCCGGAGTCTATCCTTCGCCTGTAAAATACGCACATGTTGTGACTACGACAACCCACAAAACCTTACGTGGTCCGCGCGGTGCAATGATTATGGTGACTGCCAAAGGTTTGGTAAAAGACCCTGAAATGGGAACAAAAATTGACCGGGCAGTGTTTCCCGGTTTACAAGGCGGACCTCACGATAATACAACGGCGGCAATTGCCCAATGTTTAGAAGAGGCGGCAACACCAGAATTTAAAAAGTATGGAAAAAAAGTTGTCGAAAACGCAAAACTGCTTGCTGATGAGCTGCTTGCTGGTGAATTGAAACTTGTCGGGAACGGGACAGAGTCACACTTAATACTGGTAGATCTGCAAAAAATATCGGGAAATGTTGCCGCCGAGGCTTTGGAAATTGCAGGTATTGTCGTAAACAGAAACTCAATTCCCGGCGATAAATTTCCTTTTTACCCTTCAGGAATTAGGCTTGGGACTCCTGCTGCGACCACGCGGGGTATGGGAAAGCGCGAAATGAAGCAAATTGCAGGCTGGATTTTGGAAGTATTAGAAATAGTTAAAGAAGAAAGATTGCCCGAAGAATCTAAAAAGCGCTCAGACTTCATCAAATCGTTTGTAAGGCGAGCTTCGGTTAATAAACGACTACTTACTATTGCCAAAGAAGTACGTACGCTCTGCAAGAAAAACCCAGTTCCTTAATTAATATTATACTTTGTTTTATGGCATACATATTTGATGGACGAAAGTTTGCCGAAGTGAAGGAAAGAGCGTTAAAACGCTCCGTTTTATCGCTTCAGGAGAAGGGAATTACTCCTACTTTAGTAGCCATTCTTACGGGTGAAAATCCAGCTTCTAAGTTGTATGTTGGACTAAAGAAAAAAGCGGCAGAAAGAATTGGAGCAAGATTTAAATTAATTCGTTTAAGTAAAGTAAGCAAAGAAGAATTAGTTCATTTGATTAAAGAATATAATCAATCGAATGAAGTCCACGGAATTATGGTACAGTTGCCGATTGATGGGATCATCTCTCGTGAAACTACCCGTGAAATATTATCACGTATTGACCCGAAAAAAGACGTTGATGGTGAGTCTGGTAGTGGGAATTATCCAGCGGCTACTGTCCGTGCCGTTCTCTATGCCTTAGAAGATGCGCAAAGTAGAGGCTTCTTGGGTAATCGGGATAAAATTATTGCCTGTGTGGTTGGGGCAACCGGTATGGTGGGTTCTGCACTGGTAAAAGAGCTAGAAGCAATGCGTGTGCGGGTAATTAAGTGTAACACTAAGACTTCAAACCTCCAAGGTGAGACCTTGGAGGCTGATTTATTAGTTAGTGTGACCGGAAGTCCGGGAATTATCAAAAAAAATATGGTTAGGCAGGGAGCTGTAGTAATTGACGTGGGATCACCAAAACCGGATGTTGAGGAATCTGTACGCGAGGTAGCTTCGTTTATTACACCAGTACCGGGCGGTATCGGCCCAATGACGGTTGTCTGTCTCATGGAGAATGTTGTGGAAGCTGCCGAAAGAAAAGTTAACACATAAACGCGTGGTCGCGTATGAGTTTGTTAATTTTGGCTCAGAGGAGGCAGGCTTAAGTGTTCTTCAACTCTTTTTACCCGTTTTACAGCCTTTAAATTTTCTTTGTCCAGAAAATCAGAGACTTGTTTAATTTCTTCCTTGATTTCCTTATGATTCTTGTCAATTTTAGCTTCTAGCTTTGTAAGTCTTCTTTCTGAGCCTCTTGCTAAAATTTCAGTAGTCTTTGCGTGCTCTTTTAATTCTTTATTGTCTGTTCTTGCCTCTATCCTTGATTGGAGTATCTGAATCTGAAGATTACGGGTAGCGGTTGTTACCTCAACTTCTACCTCTTCGCGAACCACTTTTCTTATTTGATCAAGGTCACTTTTTGTTAATACTGCCATACTACAATTTAGACCGACTAAACTCTTTTAACAAGATGGCAAAAACTTGTTCCCAATATCTTCGTTTGAGTACAATTGATTGTGTTAAAAAAATTTCTTTTTGTGAGCGTTATTGTGCTCATTGTTGCCGGTGGACAATTAACAGACGCTGTCAAAGCAGGGAAGATCCCGACTAAGCTTGAATACTCGGCTTGCGACACCCCGATTTACTACAGCGTTGGCGAGGTAGACGAAAAATTCGGCGTAAAACGCGAAAAACTGCTCTCTGCCGTCAACAGTGCGGCACAAATTTGGAACAAAGAAGCTGGGCGGGACATATTCCGCTATCGTATGGACAATTTAGCTTCGAAAGGGGACGCCTTTCAAGGTAAGGTTTTGCAAATTCATTTTAGGTACGACAAACGCCAAGCGTTAACAACACAAATAGGCCAACTTGAAGGGAAAGTTTATAAAGACGAAAGTTCACTAAAAGCGGCAATTATAGATTACGAAGCCAAAGTTGCGGATTTTAACTCGCGCATGGAAGTTTTTAACGCCGAAGTGCAGAAGTGGAATGAGAAAAATGGAGGGTCACCTGAAGATTATCAACGCTTACGCGACCGCGAGCGTCAATTGCAAGAGGAGGCGAGTTCTCTTGCCAATCTTGCCAAGGAGTTGAACCTGTCATCTGAGAAATATAGCTCGCAAGTGGGAAAGTTAAACTCAACAATTGAGGCTTTCAATTCGGAACTTGCGCGCCGGCCGGAAGAAGGGTTGTTTAACCCAAACGAGAACATAATTGAAATTTATTTTTTTGCCAACCAAACAGAATTACTGCACACACTGGCTCACGAACTCGGGCACGCGCGCGGATTAAAACATATAGATAATGAGCAGTCAATAATGTTTCCGTATACAACTGATGTTTTGTCCCCAGTAAAAGAAGAGATCGGACAACTTGCTGAAATCTGCCGTGGGAGAAATACGGTTGACGAAACACTTAAACTTGGAAAAACTGTAATTGAAAGATACAAACTGCTTTTTACCAAACAAGAACAAGGGTTGTAAAACTGGGTTTGGCTAAGTGTTTGTTGTAGAATAACACTATGGATCAAGTAAAAAATAACCAACCTCAAAAAGCACTCGCTTTTTTATTCGTTAAAATCCCTGCTAAAAACGAGGCTAAAGCTTCTGAGATGGAGGAATTTTTAAAGGCTCTGCACCGCGTCCTTCCGAACGGATCTACAATTTCTTTAGAAATGATGTCTCGGGATCAATTTTTACGTTTTTATATTGTCATTGAAAGAATTTACAAATCAGCTTTCGAATCTCAGTTGTATTCCCAATATCATGACGCAGAAGTTGAAGAGGCGTCGGAGTTTATTCCCAAATTCGGGGAAAATACCGCCATTGCCGAGGTTGGATTCCGCCACCATAGCATGCAGCCAATTGCAACACATAAAGAAAATAAGGAAGATTTCTTGAAAAGTTTTACGGCTTTTTTGTCTAAAACCGATCCTGGTGAAGAAATTTACATGCAACTTATAGTTAATAGAGTAGGATCGAAGCCCTGGAATCGGGGTTTATCCGGCATTGCTTCTCTGTTTAGCGGTAAACAATACACAAAAGAAGGAGAGGCAACAGCATCAACCTTAAAAATATCCCAAGATTTGTTTCAGGGAAGATTACTACTGGCTTATACGGCACAGGATAAAAAAGTTGCAAAACAAAAGCTAAATCTTTTAATTAACTTATACAAACACACAGATTCAGACAACAAACTAAGAAAAAAATGGTTTAACCTTTTCACAAGCCTATCCCTCGATTTCAGAACTCGCAAAGTTTCTGGCGGAGACTTTTGGAGTCCTGCCGAAATTGCGACAATCTATCACTTCGTTCCATACAAAGGAACCGTAGTTTCAAACGTTGTGAATACAACTTCTCTTCGGGCTCCAGCACCTGATTTTCTCCCTCGCGAAGGTTCGACGGCAGAGAGTAAAATTTCCTTGTTTGGAGTTACAAACTACAGGAATGACAATAAAAAATTTGGAATTTTGCGGATAGATCGGTCAAAGCACCTTTATGTTGTTGGTAAAACAGGTTCAGGAAAAACTAAACTTTTAGAGTTGTTAGTTATTGCTGATATTTTACAGGGGCACGGTTGTTGTTTTTTGGATCCGCACGGAGACTCGGCAGACGAAATCTTAAAATATGTTCCAGAAACGCGTGTTAAAGATGTGGTTTATGTTAACCCGACAGACCGTGATTTTCCGGTGGGATTCAATCCTCTTGAGCCAACTCAAGATTATGAGGCGCGGCACCGGCTTGCGTATTTCTTCATCTCAATTTTTAAGAAAGAATTTACGGCAACTTGGAACCCCAGGATGGAGCATTTAATTCGTTTTATTGTTTTGGCACTTCTTGAAACCCCCGACTCAAATATCTTAGGTATCGAGCGGATGTTGTCGGACACTGGATTTCGGCAAAGAGTCATTCGCCAAATCCAAGACCCTGTAGTGAAAAGTTTTTGGGCAAATGAATATGGAACTTGGGCAGAACGTTACGCTAACGACGCGGTTGTGCCCATCTTAAACAAGGTGGGGCAATTTATTTCCAACCCCGTAATGCGCAATATGGTAGGGCAAACCAGAAACGCTCTCGATTTTGAAGCTTTTATGAATGACGGTAAAATAGTGGTCATTAATATGTCTAAAGGCAGGTTGGGTGAAGAAAATATTGGGCTTTTGGGCTCCATGTTCGTTACTCGAATACAACTAGCGGCTCTCTCGCGTTCAAAAACACGGGAAGAAGACCGCCGGCCATTTTATTTTTATGTTGACGAGTTCCAGAACTTTGCTAACGATGCTTTGGCGACTATCCTTTCTGAGGCACGAAAATACCAGCTCTGCATGACTATCGCTCACCAGTATATCGCTCAGCTTCCGCAAGCAGTTAAAGACGCAACGTTTGGAAACGTAGGATCGCTTATTTCCTTTGGAGTTGGCGGGGATGACGCTAGCTATTTAACCAAAGAGCTATTACCGTCTTTTTCACCCGAGGATTTAATCAATCTGGACAACCGTGATATGTATTTGAAAATTTTAGTAAACGGAAAAGTGACTCCGCCATTCTCTGCCCGCACCATTGATATGCCCAAGCCTGAGGTTGATAACACCCGTGAGATTTTAAGCTATTCGAGAATGACTTATGGAAGAAATAGAATAGAGGTAGAGCGAGAAATAGAAAAATGGACTGCGCTTTCAGAATCGGTAGTTGCCTCAGGCGAGGGCTCTTTCCCCGAACCAATTCTTTAAGAGTTAGTACTTAAGAGGTCCCCAGCCATAGTTTCTGGAATTTATCTCAGCCTGTAGGAGAGGAACAATTCTTTCATATTCTTCGCGAGTCAGCTGTCGATTTAATATGCAGTATTGCATATTTTTAAGGCCGGTACAGCCAAAACAGTATTTGCAGTTTCCGCAATCAATAACATAGGAAGAGTCTTGACAATGACCCGACCAAATAACATAGTCGCAATTAAATAAAGAAGTTGAATCTGAGACCTCATAACTCAGTTGGCACTCGCCAGAACTATCAATGTCGAAACAAGTTTTATTATCATGAGCGTCATAAAGATATCCCGAGTTTTCGTTCTTGCTGGCGTCAAAACAAAGATAACAATTCTTGTTGTAGTAAATATAATTTCCAAAACTTGAATTAACATTGCCTTGTTCATTTGTTTGTGTCCAAGGGTAGCGATGGCTTAAAGTTTCAACTTCTTTTAGAACATCTTCTGGCTTCCAAGCAAGGTATTTTGGCAAGAGCTGTTTGTATTCAGCTTCAGATAATTGACGGTTAAAAATACAAAACGATTTATTTTTTAGGTTTATACAACCAAAGCAGTCATGGCAGTTACTGCTCCATGTACAGAAATACGAATCACGCATATTTTCACAATGATTAAGGTAATTACAGTTGTAGCACTTATAAGCGTCTGTACACTGATAGCACAGTTCAGATTCCAAGCAATAGTCGCAATCTGCACTTTTTACCGTTAGGTAGCAATTATAAAGAAATAAGGAGTCATTAGACTTTGCTGTATCAAATGTCCAATAAACGTTCTTGCAGAAATAAGTGCTGTTTGCCCATTCAACATTTTCTGTATTCATAAGGAGAGTAGGTCTTCTTGGGCGTAGATTATTTAATCGTACAAGTTCTTGGAAAAATAAATCTGCCGTAAGCATATTATTGTGGAGTATTTGTATCAGGTAATGGTTCGTTGACCATTAAATCGTCTTCAACATTCCATTTGTCGTAATCCTCGCGGCATAATATTGGACTAGTGGCAGTTTGCGGGTCGTAAGAAGTAACAATATCTTTCCCGCATTTAGAACATTTAGCTCGGTAAAGTTTTCGTCCTCCACGAAGCTCCAAACGCCTCGCTTGGCGGCATTCTGGGCATTGAGAGGGGGTTGGTAAGTTCTTTTCGCGTAGAAACTGTTGTTCTTGGTCGATGACTAAAAACTGCTTTGTACACTTAGTACAAGTTTGGGTAATCGCTGTCATTTAGCTAAAGGATAGGGCATTAATTTGCGAATGTAAAGTGAATTTCAGTCTTGACAGGGGCTGTTGCACTCATGTTAAAGTTAATTTTAGAATGACTCCGGGCGGCAAAGAAGCAATTCTTCCCAAACCTCTTTCTCTTGCTCCCGATATATACACCCCTGACAACGATACACCGCAGGTTTTGGCATCTTGGGCTGACGGTAGTTTTCTTCTTGCTGTTAAACATAGTTGTGGGGAATATTGTGAGCCCGCAAGCCCACGTTGTCAGGGATTAGTGGTTGTACCTATTGTCCCGAAGGATACCGGGAATAAAACACGTTTTTGTGATAATTGCCAAGAAAAGGTGCTTGTTAAAGGTGTTGGAGGGTTGCGGATTGAAGCCGCTTCTGTTCTTCAGGCCTTGCGGCAAAACGGTCGTACCCCAAGGTAATTTTGCTTTCTGTCCGCCGGTTTGCTAAAATACTTATGTTTACACACATTCGGCCTGTAATGGTTCCTGCAGAGCAATCTGTTAATCCCCAGGACGAATGGAGGCAAAAAGGAACCAAAAATAAATCATGCAAGTAACACTAGAACAACTCTTGGAAGCAGGAAGCCATTTTGGTCACCAAGTCCGCCGCTGGAATCCGAAAATGGCGCCTTATATTTATGCCCAGCACGACGGGGTGCATGTTTTTGACCTGACTAAAACTAAAGCAGGGTTGGAGGAAGCCTGCGAAGCGGTTAAAAAATCTGTTTCAGAAGGGCAAGTTATTCTTTTTGTAGCTACAAAGCGCCAGGCAAAGGATATTGTTACCCAAGCCGCCCAAAGCGTTGGCATGCCGTTTGTTGCAACCCGTTGGTTAGGTGGAATGTTAACCAACTTTGATCAAATAAAGCGTTCTTTGCGCAAGCTCCAGGATCTTAAGAAATCCCGAGATTCTGGCGAGTTTGATGAATACACCAAACACGAGCGTTTGCTCCTTGACCGTGAGATCGCCAGTCTCGAGAGAATGCTTGGGGGAGTATCTAGTCTAAATACTCTTCCGGACATGCTATTTGTACTTGATACCCACGAAGAAGCGACAGCGGTTCGCGAGGCAAACAAAGTAGGAATTCCGGTTGTGGGAGTGGTTGATACAAATGGAGATCCGCAGGTTATCGATTATCCAATTCCGGCAAATGACGACGCGGTCAAAAGTATTACCTTGCTTGTTAATGCGATTACCGAGGCTGTGAAAGAAGGGCAGAAAAAGATTGAGATAGAGACAGAGAAAGAGAAAAAAAAGAAGGCTAAAGCTGAAGCAAAAAGCTAATTATTAATTTGAAATTTAAAATTTGAAATGAAATCTAAATGTTTAAAAATTAAAAATTATGACTAAAGCAAACATTGATCTTATCAAAAAGTTACGCACAGAGACAGGGGCAGGTATAAACGACATTAAGACTGCGCTTGAAGAGGCAAAAGGGGACGAGCCTAAAGCCCGCGAACTTTTAAAAAAATCAGGCTTTGCACGCGCTGATAAAAAGGCTTCCCGCGAAATAAAAGCAGGCAGAGTTTTTTCATACGTTCATCACTCGGGAACGGTAGGGGCAATGATTACCTTGGGGTGTGAGACCGACTTTGTGGCAAAAACCGATGAGTTTCAACTGTTGGGACGCGAATTAGCAATGCAGGCGGCATCAATGAAGCCGGAAAACAAAGAAGAATTCTTAAAACAAGACTATATCCGTGATCCGCAAAAAACTATAGAGGTTTTAATTAAGGAAGTTGTGGCCAAAACCGGCGAAAACTGCCAGCTTCTTGAATTCAAACACTTCAAAGTGTAATAAACAAAGCTATTTTTTCCACTTGACAGGTGTGTTATATTAGTAATTAATATGGGTTGGTTGGGTGATGTGTTTAGGAATAAACCAGAAAAACCTAGTTTGAGGTTTGAAAGGGCACTGGCTGACCCCAAAATTAACGAGGTAATATTGGAAATTGAGGGTGATTTAATTGCCTCATCTCATAGCGGGTCTGATGATGAACAGGCTTGGGTTGAGCTGTTTTGGCCAAAGAGCCATATGGGTTCGGATCGGCCAAAATCCGCAAAGCAAATTTTTGTAGTATCTTCGGAGAAAGGCATTACACTTCAAATTTCGTACGAAAATGAGTTGTGGGATCTTCAAAAAAGATACGAACTAGACGGAACACTAAAGCCATATGGAGCATTATCGTTTAAAGATAGAATTCAATGGGCGTCACAATTTGCAGATATGCGTCTCCAAGATCCTTCTTCTAATTCTACACCCGTACAGGTATAATTAATTACCCCTAATGGATGAAAATCAGATAAAAGAGAGAATGCAGCAGGTTTTGGAATTGGTGCGCCAAGATATCGGCACGATAAGAACCGGTCGGGCGACGCCTTCTTTGGTTGAAGATATTATGGTTGACGCCTACGGAGGAGTCTCAAAACTGCGTATTCTGGAACTTGCTTCAATTACCGCTCCTGATCCGCAAACCCTAATTATCATCCCTTGGGATAAGCAGGTCGTTGGCGAAATCCGCAAGGGGATTGAGGCGGCAAATACCGGTTTGAGTCCGGTTATCTCAGGCGAAATTATCCGCATTAATTTACCGCCAATGACGACTGAAGACCGCGAAAAATACGTCAAACTATTACATCAGAAACTTGAGAGCGGACGAGTGATGGTGCGCCAAGCACGGCAAGATGCAAACCACGAAATAAAAAAGGCTAATGCAGATAAAACAGTCTCAGAAGATGAAAAAATCAGGCGGGAAAAGCAGGTACAGGAATTAACAGACCAACATATTGAGCAAATTGAACAAATTGGAAAAGCCAAAGAGCAAGAATTGCTAAAGATATAAATTGATAATTTTTTCATGATGACTCCTTTAATTTTTCTAATAGTTTTGTCAATTTTAATTTTTGTCCACGAACTCGGGCATTTTATCGCGGCGCGCCGCTCTGGAGTTAAAGTCGAAGAGTTTGGTTTGGGTTTTCCGCCCCGTATCTGGTCGCGAAAAAGAGGAGACACAGTTTATTCGATTAACGCTCTTCCTATAGGCGGATTTGTCAGGCTTTACGGCGAAGAACATTCAGTAGAAGCCGATAAAACCCAAGCTTATTACCATAAAGGTAGGTTGGCAAGGACAGCAATTGTTGTTTCAGGAGTATTGATGAATTTTCTCCTTGCAGTGTTTGCTTTTGCGGCAATTACCTGGTTTGTCGGCGTTCCCCGCGATTTGGGGCATGTTAAGGTGCTAAGCGTTTCTGAAAACTCTCCAGCTTCTCAAGCTGGAC
>Ga0155819_132_pt1 | contig 20493 bp, 18 predicted proteins | sample RifCSPlowO2_01_FD_107473 | JGI IMG/M metagenome (GOLD analysis project Ga0155819, IMG submission 107473) | Candidatus Blackburnbacteria bacterium RIFCSPLOWO2_01_FULL_41_27 | reverse complement strand
CCCTCGAACATTGGATTTAACTTTCAATTGGTCGAGTTTCTGCACCAAAGGATTGCGGGTAATGCCGTGCGAAGCCGCAAATTACATTAAAAAGTATCCGCCGGAAGGAAAAAACGTTTTCTCGTCTTATGAGTGGAGTGGATTTACTGCTTGGCAATTACCCCGCTATAAATATTTTGTCGACGGACGCATGCCTGCTTGGCTTGTCCCAAGCCCATACACGACTCACCTTGAAATAATGCGTGCGCAGGGAAACTTTTTAGAAAAATTATCAGACTACAACACCGATTGGCTGCTAATTCCAGCTAGTTCCCCGCTGGATTCGTATCTATCCAAAAACCAGACTGTTTGGAAAGAAAAATACAGAGATAAAGTGAGCGTCATTTATACCAAATTGTAGTATAGTTGTTATTATAAATGGATATTCTGCCTGCCCAGGAGTTTCCCGAAATTACAAGCCGCCTTAGTCGGAAAAAACTTCTTCTTATCTTTTTCGTTATTATCTTTCTCGTAATCGGTATTTTTGTTGTTGCGCCATTTATCGCCGAACCGACTTCTCCGCCAAAAGAAATTTTTATTACCAACATTACCGAGGGACAAGCAACAATAACGTGGTCCACAGATAAACCCACAAAAGGCACGGTTAAAGTACAAAACGTTATTTACAAAGATGATGGTGATAAAAATAAAAAAAGCCAAGGATTTTATGCTACACATCTTGTAACAATCGGTGCCTTACGACCCGCTACTGTGTATAATTTCGAAATTTATCAGGGCTGGAGAAAGGTCTACGAGGGGACTTTTGCAACTGCAATCGTTTTAAATTCGGTCAACAACCCTAATCCTGTTTATGGCCGCGTATTGGATACATTAAACAGGCCTCAGGTCGGGGTAATAGTCTATCTGACCGGTAAAAACGAAAATGAAAAATCGGCTCAGGCGCTAAACAATACGACGACGGAGGTGTGTCCTATCAAATCACCACAGCTCCAACGACAACTGACCCTCCACCCTTAGCAGACCCCGCCTATGGCAAGGTGCTGACACAACAAGGCACGCCAGCAACCGATGCTTTAGTTTATTTAACCGTAGCCGGCGGAACCCCGCTTTCCTCATACACCCGCCAAGATGGTAACTGGCTAATCACCCTAAACAATGCCAGGCGAGCGGATCTTTCAACTTATATTTCCTACAAAGAAACAGGCGACAAAATTTCCCTCTTGGTTAACGGCTCAACCTTAGGTCGCTCAACGGCAAACACAGACACCAACAACGATGCTCCGGTTTCCAATATCACCTTAGGTCAATCTTATGAATTTGGCACTCTCGGATCAACACCGCAGGCAACGACAGCGCCAGTTGTCGAATCTACGCCTTCAGAATTTAGTCTATCTCCAGTTGCAACTGTTACAGAGGCAAGCCCTAGTGCTTTAGAAATTCAAACTCCTGCTATTGGAGGAACAACCCCAGACACTACGCCAACGTTTACAGGTGTTGGCAAGCCGGGAGAAATTTTGGACATTATTATCGAAAGCGAGCCAATTAGAGCAAAGGTTACCGTTAAAGCTGACGGCACTTGGAGCTTTACCCCTAATCAAGCGTTACTGCCCGGTGAACACACAGTCACAATTGCTCAAGCTGGCCAGACCAAGTCGCAAACTTTCTCAGTACTCGGAACATCAACCGCTAAACCTGCAACCCAAAGCGCGGTTCCAGTAAGCGGAGCCTTCGAAAATACGATATTATTACTCGGAGGAGGGGTAGTTTTATCGCTTATCGGAGTTGCTATTTTAAAGTAAGAGGCGTAAACTACTATGGGCAACGACATGATTGAATATCAAAGAGGAGAGTCTTCACTTCGCGCCGCGGGCCAAGAGTTCGTAGGCCCTCAGCTTGTCTCCGTTGGTCGAAAAACTGGACTAGTTTGCGTTCCCAAACCTAAAAGCGGGCTTTTTGATAGAGACAAAGTTCTTGTTTTTCATGAAAGCAGGCTTTTCCCTATTACTAAACAAACTACTTTTGGTCGAGGAGAAGGAGTGGATATCCTCTTTGACGACGACGATACTTACGTCTCCCGACGACACGGATACGTACAACCAAGGAGGGGTGGTGTTTTTTATGTACACGACGGTATAGACGCAGGAGGTTCTACAAACGGTACTCGGGTAGTGCCTGTTAGCGAAATTGCTGAGAATCAAGAGCTTCAGAAAGGTGGCTGGTCACGACCTTTTGTTTTGGGACAAACCCCTGTACGTCTCAATTTACACAGAGAATCGTTGGCCTTACAAAAAAATTCAGACGGAACAACAACATTAACCGATCGTCGCGGCAGGGTTCACCAAATAGCAGATCCAAAAACAGAATTTCGAGTCGTCACGATTGGGCGCCAAAAAGGCAATGATATCGAGATCGCCGACGACTCATACGTTTCAAGAAAACACGCAAAGCTGTATTACATAAATGGAGTAATAGTTATCGAAGACACATATTCAACAAACGGAACGACTCTAGAGCCAGTCAGACATCGGCAAACAGCAAAACAAGAAGAAAAAGAAGAGCTTAAAACTCCAACTGCGGTTAAAGAAAAGGTCGAGGTTAGCCGCTGGGGAACGACTGAAACAATTGGTAGAAGAGCTGAGATGGAAGATGCTCACACTACAGTCGAAAACCTAGGAGGAGAGACGGGTCGTAGCTTTTATGCAATTTATGATGGTCATGGAGGAAAGAGGGCTGCTGATTTGGCTGCAAAAATTCTCCATAATCTAGTTTTGAGACAGCTTAGAGACAAACAAGATATGGGCTTTGCTCTTACTAAAGCGTTTGTGGAAACTGACCAAGAAATCGAGGCGCTAGGAATAAACGACGGAGCAACCGCAATAGTAGCCATAGTAGACAGGAAAACTATATCTATTGCCAACGCTGGCGATGCTCGCGCAGTATTAGATGTCAGGGGAAGGGCGCTTAGAGTCTCTCGAGACCACAAGCCTGACGACTCTCAAGAAAGACGCCGCATACAAGAAGCAGGCGGGTTCGTCTCACCAGCCAGAGACGGAGGAGTTGCTCGAGTTAACGGTAGTTTGGCGGTTGCACGCGCTCTTGGAGACCGGGAATACGGAAACCTCGTCTCTCCTATTCCAGATATCAAACTAATTGACCGACTACCAGAGCACAAGGCAATCATCTTGGCTTGCGATGGTGTTTGGGACGTAATCAGCGATCAAGAGGCGGTTAATATTACTGCTTCAACAGAAGATCCTCAAGAGGCAAGTAACTGGATTATGCAAGAAGCTTTAAGAAAAGGTAGCAGAGACAATATTAGTGTTCTGGTAGTAAAACTTTGAAGTTAGTCTGTTAAAGGAGTTCCTGTTAATACAGTCCGCCCCTCTTGATAGCTAATTAAGTTCCCTTCCTCGTCTATACCCATGTCAATTCTATACCCTGCCAAACTTTCAGCAAAGCGAATTTTGTCGCCAATAGATAATTCTGACAGGCCGCGCTCTTTCTGTTCTGCTTCAAAACGCTACAAGTCTTTGTGGTCTTGCAAATCGTAAAAAACAGATCTTGTTTTTCTCCCTTCGCCTTCTTGTTCTGGTTCCTGTACTGGAAAATGACTAGAAATCCCGCCATTTGGATAACCAGTAACCTCTACAAAGCGTGCGTCAACTTCTCCTGCCGCGCCTTTACCTCCTAACAAGATTGTGTGATCAAGCTTGTGATCCCAAACGAGCATTAAATTATAGTCCCTAACTCCCTGCCTCGACCGAAGTGCTCATATAGTACCGACGACATGTCGCCTTTCCTTTTGAGACACGCCACCTCAGACTTTAAAAAATCAACCACCCCGCATCTTCCAATACCTTTTTCGACTCTCGTCTGGCTTCCTCTGGATTATCTGGGTATGGATTAAACTCTAAAGGAGGGGTCCTTGTTTCGGTTTTTGCGCCTTCGTCTGCTGCCATTGACTTATTATACCTAGCTATTAACTCCCTTTCAATTCGCCTCTCGGTTCTTGTATTGATTCCAAGCGCTGATCGAACTTGCGACATGTATAACTTAACTGTATTAGGCTTAAGGGATAGTGTCTCTCCGATCTCAACCACACTTGATCCTCCTCCCGTCAAACGCGCAGTGTCTTGTAGCCTTTTAGAAAGGTGTGGCGTCCTCAGTGGTTCACCCTCGGTCATTGCCTCTAAAGTATACCAAATCGTATAATCAACCCTAGGGAAATTAAACGGACAAGAATTACGACCACAAACAACACGAAAAAGATATTTATACCTCTCTAGAGCGAATTCAGCGCGCCTAGTTGCATCTTTTAGCTACCTATGGTATTATTGAATTCTAAATCCCCCCAGTTCAACTCGAGCTGGGGGTTTTTCTTGCTTAAAATTCCGAAATTGCCTAAGATTAACATAGTTTGATACTTCGTAATAAAATAGTGAAAAAGAAAATTCTCGTTCAGTTTGATGGTAGTAACTTCTATAACAAAGTTAAAAGGATCGATAGGCAAATTCACCTTACTTTATTTGATTATATTGGCTTTGCCAAATCACTTTCTAAGGTTAAACCAGATAGGGCTATATACTACGTTGGTGAAATCAGACAATATGACGGGAACAAAAAATCTGAAACGCTTTACGCCAGCCAGCAAAAATTGTTTTCCCATTTAAGAAATCAGAATATAGAAATTAAACTAGGATATCTTCTAATGTCTGATGGGAAGTACCATGAAAAAGGCGTGGATGTACAAATTGCCGTAGACATTGTTCGCGGTGCTATTAAAAACGAATACGATATCTGTTATTTAATTTCATCTGACACAGATCTCCTCCCAGCCATTCAAACTGCCAAAGATGAAGGCAAGAAAATTATTTATGTAGGTTTTGAGAACTTTATGAGTAGGGCGCTTTCTAAGAACTGTTCTTCCTGCCTAATAATTAAGAAGGATCAAATATTAAAGTTTGCTAAATAGTATAATTCCCCGATGGACAAAATATACGACCATAAACAACACGAAAAAGATATCTACACCTTTTGGGAAAAAGGCGGATATTTCCCCCCTTCGCCAAAGGCTACGGAGGGGCAAGGCAAGCCTTTCACAATAATTATGCCGCCGCCCAACGCCAACGATCCTTTACATATTGGTCACGCCCGCTTTGTCGCTATAGAAGACACATTAATCCGCTACCACAGAATGAAGGGCGAGCCAACGCTCTGGCTCCCCGGAGCAGACCATGCCGGAATCGAAACCCAATTTGTGTTTGAGAAGCGCCTCAAAGAGCAAGGAAAGAGCCGTTTCGATTTTGACCGCGACACACTTTTTAAAATGATTTGGGATTATGTGCAGAAAAACAAAGGTGTTATGGAAAATCAGCTCAGGACTTTAGGCGCCTCGTGCGACTGGACGCGGAATAAATTTACCCTTGACCCAGAGATACAAAAAATAGTCTACAAAACTTTCAAAAAGCTTTCAGACGACAGACTCCTCTACCGCGGGGATCGCTTGGTTAATTACTGTACAGTCTGCGGCACAGGCTACTCTGAACTTGAGGTTGACAGAATAGAAAGAACTGACCCGCTTTATTACGTGCGCTACAAAAAAACAGATAGTGCGGATTATGTTGTTGTTGCCACAACTCGACCTGAGCCGATTTTTGCCGACACCCATTTGGCGGTTAATCCCAAAGATAAAAAGAACAAAGACTTGATAGGTATTAAAGTTCTAAACCCTTTAACAAAACAGGAAATGGAGATTATCGGCGACGAATTTGTTGATCCGGAATTTGGTACGGGTATTGTAAAACTGACTCCAGCTCATGACTTTAACGATTTTCAAGTTGCCGAGAAACACAATTTGCCAATAGTCCGCGCCATTAATCCGGACGGAAAAATTTCTCAAGCGGGAGGAAAATACGCCGGTCTTTACGTTAAAAAAGCGCGAGCGGCAATCGTTCACGATTTGCAGGAAAATGGTTTGATAGAAAAAATTGACGAAAAATATCAACACGTGGTGGGAATTTGCTACCGCTGCAAGACAACTATTGAGCCCATGACACAGGAGCAGTGGTTTGTTAAAATCAGACCCTTAGCCGATAAAGCTCTACAAGCAGTCAAAAAAGGTGAGGTTAAATTCTCCGCTGAACGTTTTGAGAAAATTGCCATCCATTGGCTTAAAAATTTTCGCGACTGGAATATTTCCCGTCAAATCACATGGGGAATGACGATTCCTGCATGGCAGTGCGGCGAGTGCGATCAGTGGATAATTACAGATAGCGAGGCGCCTATAGAATGCTCCTGCGGCTCACGAAATCTTGTCCAAGACCCCGACACCTTTGATACCTGGTTCTCCTCGGGTCAATGGCCGTTCGCCACCTTACAGACCACAGAACCCGGTGACTTTGAGTATTTTTACCCAACTTTTGTTATGAATACCGGATACGACATTGTCCCTTTTTGGGTTTTGCGAATGATAATGCTGGGACTGTACGCAACCGGCAAGGTGCCATTTAAAAATGTGTTAGTGCATGGATTGGTCCGCGACGCCCAAGGGCAAAAGATTTCCAAATCAAAAGGTAATGTTATTAACCCTATTGAGATGGCGGATAAATACGGCACAGATGCATTAAGGATGGGTATTCTCTGGGGAGTTTTAGTCGAAAGCGACATTGCTCTATCTGAAAATAACATCCGCGGGCAAAGGAATTTTGGCAATAAAATTTGGAACGTGGCGCGCTTCGTGCTGTCGCAGGACATAGGACATAGGACACAGAACACAGAAAAAAACGAAGGCGATAAGCGAATATTAAGCGAATTAAAAGAAAGTACAAAAAAAATTACAGTAGCTTTAGACGATTACCGTTTAAGTGAGGCAGCAGAAGAGTTGTATGAATTTGTTTGGAAAAAATTAGCTGATGTTTACATCGAGAAAACGAAAGACAGACGCGAAGATGCACAACCTACCCTACTTTTTGTTTTACAAGAATCTTTAAAACTTGCTCATCCTTTTATGCCGTTTATTACAGAGGCAATCTGGAAGATTGCCAGAATAAAGAACAAAGAACACGGAACAAGGTTTTTTAATGAGGAAGCCTTAATCGTAGCCGAGTGGCCAAAGGGGTAAATTATCCTTCTTTCTTGTCTTCTGTTGTTTTCTCGCCTTCGGTAGGAGGTGTTCCACCTTCTGCTGGAGTTCCACCTTCTGCCGGGGTCTCACCAGCAACTGGAGCAGTTTCACCTTCTGCGCCTTCTGGGGCGGCAACTACCGGCTCTTCAACTTTCGCCGGTTCTTCGATTACAACCACAATTTGCTCTGGGTCACCTTTTATTTCAACTTTTGTCTTATCGACTTTTAGGTCAGCAACTTTTATTGCTTGGCCAACTTCGGTTAATTCCGACACGTCAACGGTAATGTTTTCCGGAAGATCTGTTGGCAAAGCTTCTACCTCTACTTCGCGCAACTGAGGAACCAAAATTCCTTCTTGGGATTTTTCGATTGGCGACTCGCCTATAAACTCAATCTGGACTGTGGCGGTAACTTTTTCATGAAGGTCGACCTCTAGAAAATCTGCGTGAACCGGAAGATCGGTCACTGAATTTAACTGGACGTTGTGGATTAAAACTGGATGTTCTGCACTGCCTACTTTTAAAGAAACTAATCCAGTCTCACCAACTTCTTTAAAAGTCTTTAAAAATTCGATTAGATTGACCTGAACCGATTGGGATTTAACTTTTTTACCGTAAATATTGCCCGGCAAAACACCTGTGCGGCGTAATTGTTTTACTTTACGTCCAACAACTGTTCTGGCCTCAGCGGTTAATGTGTGTTGACTCACTTGGGCTGCCATATTAAATTTGTCACTAAATCTTGCGACAAGGTTGTATTATAACCGATCGTGCCGTTTTCAGTCAAACTTGGAACAGGATAAGCCCCAACTTTCAAACTAGGATTTGGCAAATTAATCCGTAAAACTACGGGTTCTGCAAACGTTCCCATTTGCTTTTGCCACAAAAAGACAAGCTCCCCTTCCTCGCTTCCAACTGCACTATTGTTTCTTAACACATCCCAGAGATAAACGATTTGCCTTTTTTGTCCTGCCGGAATTTCTACCATTGTCCCAAAAGACCTTTTTCCTTTATCGCTTCCTATGTCTGGTGTTATATTTTCTTGCAACCCGTCCTCGGGATTAACAACAGCAGACAAGTTTAATTTTGCAGTTGCGGGAACCATTAATCGCAGATAGCTTTTATATACTTGCGGCGATTTGTTTTCAAGAGAAATTGTAAGTCTGTGTGAAAGAAAGTTGTCTTTAATGTCAACCTCCAAAGCGTAAGATTTTTCTAAAAAACGGCTGTTTTTGTTCTTACCCAAGTTTGCATCAACTATTTGCAAATAATCCGTTGCGCAATCACCATACTTTTGCGCACTATCGCAAGATACGTTTCTTATACCCCCGTCCCAACCATGTTCTGCCAAAATTGTCTTTACACGGCTTGTGGTTGTCCAAAAGGCTAAATGTTTTTGCGTAGTATTTTTACTCAAACCAGCAAGTTCTAATATTTTTAATTCGCTAGAGTTGGTTAAAAGCCGCAAAACTTCCCTGTTAAGTTTTGCATAATAATCTTCGTTTGATTTTTCCGAGGTTTGGTAAATATTATCTCTACTTATCCCCTCTCCGCTTTCAAGTTCTATCTCCGAGCCATCAGCAAGCAGGGCTTTGACAAACTCCAGATCATAGGCCGCTACCCCATCGACCTTTTGCTCTAGTTCTTTTTCTATAAACCAGGAAGCGCGTGACGCTGACGTTGGGAAATCCGAACTCCACCCCGAAGAAGACAAATTCCAATCAGTTAAATTAGCATATTTTTTTAAGGGTTCTGGCGGGTCTATCTGACCTTTAAGCTGGCTATCGGCGACATCTGAGCCCATTACCTCAAGATTAATTATCCGGCCTTTGTCGAAAGTAACCAAACCAAAAGAGTGTATTTTTCCCCCGCCAGGGGTAAGTTCTGTATTGTCTTGCAGTAACACTAAATAAGTCCTCTTACCATTCATTCCTAAAAGCTCAGGTAAAACTGGCAATAGTTCCTGGTAAAGCGCCAGGTTTATCCGCCTCTCGTCTAGTTCTTTGTAAAACACTACTGTTTTTGTTCCGTAAAACGGCAACGTAAAACTCAAGTCAGCGCCTTGCATCTCTGCCGCCAAAAATCCCGACTCCCGGGCTAGTGTTCCCGTGTCTGTTTGCGTATTTGCCAAAACTTCTTCGAAGGCAAAAGTTTCTTTCCCTAACACCCCGTTGCGCAGTACCCCTACTTGTTCAATTAAACTTGTGGTTTTTACGCCTAGTCTTGCAAACTGATTCAAGTTGTAGCTTTTTTTACTAAGACCTTGAGCTTCGTTTTTCAAACCAGGAAGCGTTCCCCACGAAGGAAAAGTTTTAGCAGCCAACTCAAACCAAAAGAGAGACCTCTCGAACCATTCTGTTGAAATTTTAACCTCCCCTGATTTAAGAGCCCTTTCGGCAAAACCTAACTGGACAATCCCCAACCCTAACTGCAAGACAGGTAAGGCAAAAATCCAAAACAAGACAGTTAGGCCAAAAAACGGCATAGCAATCCATCTTGTCCCGCGCTTCTTTTTTGGCGGGCCATTCCAAAAACTAGCAACAGGTTTTGGGGTTGGACGAATCGGGACGGTAGACTCGTCAACCGATTGGACGGGTGTTTTTATCTTGGGCAAGTGTCTATCAAACCAAGAAAGTGTTTGTCTTATCCCCTCTTCAAGAGGCTTTTTTGCTTCCCAGCCAATAAGTTTACGGCCAGAATTCAGCAACTCGTCACTCACCATTTCTTCTTTTATACCCTCTCCGGTTACAAACTCCGTCTCGATACCGCCAACCAGGTTTTTTAAGTATTCTGCAAAATTAAAAACTGAAGTTTTCTCCCCTGCGAAAGTAAAAAGCATACCCCTTGTTCCCGGGGAAACCTGTGCCTTCAAAACACCCTCGACGACGTCTTTTATGAAAACCGGGTAGACAAAATCCTCTCTATTACCTGCTATACGTATGGTTTTACGACCAGCCGCTGCTGTAAGAATTTGGTCCATTGAGCTGTGGGATAAAGACATTTTTGGTCCATAAACATCAAGCCAGTGCACACGGCGAAAATCTAAACCCTTTTTCAAAGAAGCCTCTTGAGTGTTTTTTTCTTCGATTGATTTCACACGCAACCCTGAACCAAACAAAAAACGCGCTCGTTTTTCAGCCGAGAAATCAACCAGTGTCAACGCTAACTCAGAAGAAAATTTTCTATTTTCTGTTAAGAAAAAAACGTAGTCTACTCTATCGATTTTAGACAGAAAACCATCAGTGTCTTCAATGTTGCCATACACGAAATCTTCGCTTATTAAATTTTCTGTATTTTCGTTTGAGACGCCAAGACAAATAATTTTTACGCTGCGGGAAACCAGTTCGTCGCAAAGGTGAGAGGCAATAAAACTAGCATCTCCAACAACTAAAGCAAGAGGTTTCGCGCTATTAAAAAAATCACGAGGGGGAAAGACGGGCATTGCCCTTAATTTTATCTTTAATCACCGCAGTATTTCAATGTGCTGGTTAATTTAGAAGAATGAGTAATAAATTTCTCCGCAACTATGTTATGACGCGTAAGATGTGAAAGTTAGACGCGTTTGACATGCGCTTTTCACCCGGTAAATTCACCGTCGAGAATTTGATTAACTAAAGTGTCTGCCCTGTAGTTTTGGGCGCGGGGAACATTTTTATAAAATATTTTTTGACCAATATCTTTTTCCAGCTTCTTTGCCGTGTATGCAAGTTTTTGTAAAGTTAAGTTCTTAATTTTATAAACACCGTTTAACTGGTTAACGATTAGTTGCGAGTCGAGAACAAAAGTTAATGTTTCTGTCTTACCAGCGAGCCAGCTCCGATCCAATCGGAGCCAGGAGAGCGCCTCAATAACCGCTGAATATTCTGCAACATTGTTTGTGGTTTCGCCCAATAGCTTTCCCGATTTATAAACTACTTCTCCATTATCGATAACGACAAAGGCCGCGGCAGCGCTTCCCGGGTTACCGCGGCTCGCTCCATCGCAATGGATAATTATTCCGCTCATGTTAAATTTTACGTTTTACTAATTCTAAAAATGTTTTTGGGAAAGAGGTGACAGACGGCAAAACACCAATACTTTTCCAAATCACCAAAGTAGATATTAACAAAACTAAAACCTCTGTTGCAACGGTTGCGTATGCCGCCGCTGTAAACGAGTATTGCCGGACAAACATTAAATTGACTAAAACATTAAAACTAAGCGCGGTAAGAGCTATTGCTAGTGAGATTTTTTGACGTCCTGCGGCAATGAGCGAAAATCCTGTCAGGTGATTAAAATAGGCGATAAACGCCGCGACGCTTAATATTCTTAAGACTCCGGTTGCCGGGTTATTTGCAGAGCCGGCAAGGACTCCGACGATTACAGGTGCAAAAATAAAAATTAGCAGGAATACCGCTAAAGCAAAAAGAAACAACAAGTCAAAGGCTTTTTGGTAGTAAACTGCTACCTTTTTAGATTTTTCGGCAAACTCACGGGCTAAGTGGGGGAAGATGGCGTTCATTAAAAACGCCGCTCCCAAAACAGCATTATCATAAACCTTGTACGCCAAGGCATAAGGAGCGACTTCTGCGTTCCCTTGAAAATACTGCAGAATAACGATGTCGATGCGGTTATAAAGAGAAAAGGTAATAAGCAGTGCTCCTGTAGGAATAGCTGCCGAAGAAACAGATTTAATAATTTTCCAGTTAAGCGTCCAGTTTATGCGGGAAACTTTTCCAGCTAATAACATACCAATTACTCCAACGACAATAGTTGCTAAAACCCAGGCAAACATTATGAAATTTAAATTTGCAGGGGAGAGAAAGACAAACAACAAGACCAAAAGCAGAAAAACCAAGGAGGCTAAAAAATCAACAACCGCCGACAGCTCAAGACGGAAAAGGGTTTGAAAAATCATTTGCGCAGAAGTTTTAAATGATAAAAAAAGCAAGACAAAAGAGGCGATTGTTGTTGGGTGAATTAAGCTTTGCCAAGAGGGATTAGCGCGAACAACGACGTTAACAAGCAAAAAACTAACAACGGCTAAAACAAAACGGAAGATAATTAAACTGCCAAAAATCTCAGGTTGTTTTTCTTTTTCTTGAGACGCTTGCTTGACAGTAATAATATTTGTACCCCAATCTGAGATGTGAGCAAAGAGGAGTACTAAAGCAGATATAAAAGAGTAAGCTCCAAATCCGTCGTCTTTTAACAAACGATACAAAACACCGGTTAAAAAAATAGAGACCAGAACCGTACCAAGCCTGCTTAATCCTTGTGCTAGAGTATTTTTCAAGACACCGGGAAAAACTTGCATTACCAATACAGGATATATGATTCCACGCCAATTGGGGAGTGCCGTCTAAAAAAGTTACCCACGGGGCTTTACTACTAAATGCCGCTCTCTTCCTTCTCCTTCTGACTCGGTTATTACTTGCGGGTTTTCTGATAAGACCATATGCACAAAGCGCCTTTGTGAAGAAGTAAGGTCGTAAATCGTTTGGGGGCTGTCTGTTTGAGCGACACGTTCTGCCGCCTGCTCGGCCATGCTTCTTAACATCTCCTGTTGTTTGGTTCTATAGTCTCCGGTGTCTACCAATACTCTTTGCCATTCTCCGGTTTGCCTTTGCAGAATTTGTCCCAAAACAACCTGGAAGGCGGAGATCGTTTCTCCGTGCCTGCCTATTAATATCCCTGCCTCGTCAGTTGTAATATTTACCGACAAAGCCTCGTTTTCTTTATCCTCGCCAACCACAACATCTCCTTTAACGCCCATCAAATCAAGCAGTTTTTGGGCTGTTTTTTTAATTTCGGTTTTGCCGTCCTTCGCCATTAGGAGGATTTTACCAGATTTAGGCGTGTAAGCCAAGGGGTGAGATATGAAGACGGGATACAAGCCTTTGGTATACTATCTGCGATGAAAGAGTTGTCTCAATTAAAACCTATCGAAAACGATCCTATCCCTTCCCGCAAAGAGCGGGTTGCAATCCTTGACGCTGGCGCGCAATACGGCAAGGTTATCGACAGGAGAGTAAGAGGGCTTTCAGTAGAATCTATCATTTTACCTTTAGACACCCCAGCCGGAGAACTTGCTGAGTTTTCTGCAATTATCATTTCCGGAGGAGGGAAAAGCGTCTATTCGGAAGATGCTCCGACACATGACCCTAAAATTTTTGAATTAGATATGCCGATACTGGGAATCTGTTATGGTATGCAACTTATGGCTCGTGATGAGGGCGGGATTGTGACTGCCGGGGTGCGGCGAGAAGATGGACCCTGTGATATCGATATCAAACACGATTCCTTACTTTTTAACGGTCTTGATCCTTTACAAGAAGTCCTTATGAGCCATGGCGATAGCGTAACCACGGTTCCTAATGGATATAGGGCAATAGCAAATTCAGATGGCTTAATCGCAGCAATTGAAAACACGCAAAAAAAGAGATATGGCGTACAGTTTCACCCTGAAGTAGATCTCACAGAACACGGAAACGATATTTTACACAATTTTTTGTATGAAATTTGCGGCCTGTCAGGAAACTATACAATTGAGGACAGAAAAGAAAAAGCTGTCGCTGAAATTAGAGAAAGGGTTGGGAACCGTAAAGTTTTAGCCCTCGTTAGTGGCGGCGTCGACTCAACTGTGTGTGCCGCGCTGCTTAATGAGGCGCTTGGGGCAAACAGGGTTGTTGCTGTTCATATCGACAACGGCTTCATGCGCCAAAACGAAAGCGTTCAAGTCAAGCGTGCCCTTGAGGCAATTGGTCTGGAACTAACCGTTGTTGACGCTTTTCAAGATTTCTATGCTCAAGTAGAAGGCGTCACAAACCCAGAGGTCAAGAGGGTAAGAATCGGCGATACGTTCATAGCTGTAGCAGAGCACGCCATTAATAAATTGGGTCTGGAAGCAGAAGAAATATTACTCGCCCAAGGAACATTGCGCCCAGACTTAATCGAAAGTGCCTCAAAACTAGTAAGCGGAAACGCTCAGACTATAAAAACACACCACAACGATAGCCCTGCCGTGAGAAAACTGCGTTTGGCGGGGCGGGTGATAGAACCGCTTGTTGATTATCATAAAGATGAAGTACGGGAGTTAGGATTACAACTTGGGTTACCCGAGGAAATTGTCTGGAGACAACCTTTTCCCGGTCCAGGCCTTGCTATTCGGGTGCTTTGCGCAGATCGACCATACAGGGAAGATGATTTTGTCGCAACACAACGAGAACTTGAACGATTCAGCAACGACAAGATTCGAGCAACCTTACTGCCAGTCCAAACCGTGGGAGTACAAGGGGACAGTAGGTCATATAGTTACCTAGTGGGGCTAAGCGGGCAAAGAGATTGGGGTAAATTGATACAACTTGCCAGACAAATCCCCAAAGAAATTCATAAAGTAAACAGGGTTGCTTATATTTTTGGAGGCATGCTTCCAAAACAAACCTTGAATATCACGCCTACTTATTTAACACCAGACGTTCTTAATCAACTACGCCAGGCAGATGCAATTGTCAACACAGAGCTTTTCCGCCATGGATTATTGCGAAAACTAAGTCAGGTACCGGTCGTTTCTTTTCCTGTAAATTTTGGGGTTCCAGGAAACCGGTCAATTGCCATTCGCACATTTTTGACAAACGATTTTATGACTGGTGTTCCCGCGTTACCTGGAAAGGATATTTCAGAAGAGGTTTTATTAGAAATTGTAGAAAGAATCTTAAATGAAGTCGGTGGTATTTCCAGAGTGGTTTACGACCTAACTTCTAAACCGCCCGGCACAACCGAATGGGAATAACACGCTTCTTCATTTAAGAAGGTTGACCCCCTTCAGCCAAGGGGTAAGACCTCCCCAGCCAGAAGCGTAATATTGCTGGATAGTTTGAGCTAAAGAAAGAGCTGTCCAGTAAAGCACCAAGCCTGAAGCAAAACTAACACCCACAAAAAGAGTCATCAAAGGGAACAGGTAAAGCGCTTGTTTTTGGAATGACGCCATCATATCGTCTGTTCCTTCTTTGGTTTTCTTCGCTGTCTTTTCCGCCTTTTTAACCTCCGGCATCATTATTAAAGCAGACAAAAATTGCACGACCGCTGAAAAAACAAGGAGTGGTCCTGGGAGGGGAATAGGTAAACTGGGAATACGGAAAACATCCGGCTGGGTTAAATCCAGATAAAAAAACTTAGTTTGAACAGGTTCGCTAAGATGCAGTCCTGAATAAGCAAACTTGTTTAAACTTTCTGTAGGGTTACCCGTAGCAAACATACCAAACACACCAACCAAAGCAAATAATATCACTAGCTGGACTATCTGAGGCAAACAGCCAGCCGCCGGATTTACGCCGTGTGTTTTATAAAGATCGGCCTGGGCCTGCATTAGTTTTGTCTTATCACCCTTATGGCGTATTTTTAATTTTTCCAGCTCTGGGGCAAGCTCTTTCATTTTTTGCATCGCTTTCATTGAAGGGTGGGTCAAAGGAAGCATGACTAGTTTTATCGCAACCGTGAGGGTAATAATTGCCCAGCCCAAACTGCCGGTCAGTTGGTAAAAAACCAAAAGACCGTTAACAAGGGGGCCGACGAATATGGTTTGCCAAATATTCATATTTTAATTTAAGATTTTAAATTTAAAATTTTCTAAATGGCTGCAGCCAAGTATTCTTTTACCGCCGAGTGCCAAACCACGAATTACGCCGCGCTTTTCCACCATCTGATAGGTGTATTGGGAACAGGTTGGGAAATGGCGGCATACCGGGCGGCCAAAGACCAGAAACCTACCCAGTCCTGTATCAAACGATAAATACTTTTGGTACAGCTTAATCAGAAATAATACAATTTTTGACATACAAAAATTAAACCACTTTTTTTAAAACTTCCCGGGCGTCTTTGTTTAAAACCCCGTGTGTTTGCAGATTTGCTTGGGGTTTGGCCAAAAACACCCCAAGTATACCATTTGGTAGATTTTCCAACATTTCCTGGGCTGCAGCACGCGCGGCACGCCTTATCTTATTTCTCTCGACAGCTTTTTTTGAAATTTTATTTGAAACAATTATGCCTACCTTTTTTTCTGGAGCTTCTGTTAACACACACGAAAAGGCATAATATTTTGCGTGTTGAATTTTACCCTGCTTTAACACAGTTTGAAAATCAGCTTTAAGAGTTAAACGGTTTTTTTTAGGAAGCATTTCAAGAGGAGAGTTTTTTTCGTCCGACCTTGCGTCTGCTTTTTAAAACCCGGCGGCCGTTCTTTGTTTTCGAGCGCGCGCGATATCCAAGAGCTCTTTTGCGGGATATCTTTTTTCCTTTAAATGTTCTCTTTGGCATATCTTTCCAATTTTACATCTTTAAACAAAACTAATGCAACCTCAAACACGCCTTTCGTACATTTTCGGGGTTGACGCTATTGTGGATAACTTATATATTAGCGTATAGTTGTTAGTTGTTAGCGGACAGGCTCCTACCCTATATTTCCTGTCTAATTTTACAGTCTCCTACAACCTAAACACTACTAACTAAAACCTAAAATATGGATACTCAAAAACTTTGGAAAGACGTACTTGAAACAATTAAAGTTTCTGTTTCGGGAGCTAACTATTCTACCTGGTTGTCCCAAACTTTTATTATTTCTGTCAAACCAGTAGGAGAAACAGGTCTACCTGCCGATAGGCAGGTGGTCGAAATCGGCTGTCCAAACGCTTTTATTGCGGATGGCTTGGAAAAAAGATATTTTACACTCATTCAAGAATCTCTAAACCAGGTTACGGGTATAAAAAACGAAGTGGTCTTTAGTGTTCAACAAATCCAAAGCGAAACAAAAAAAATAGTTGGGTCTCCTTTGTTTTCTCAAAATTTACAAAGTGAAGAAAAATCTTTAGAAGACGATTTTAAAAAGGCCCGAATCCGGCAGGGGTTTACTTTCGAAAACTTTGCCGTCTCCTCGTCAAACCAAATGGCCCACGCCGCGGCCGATGCTGTTTCTAAAAACATCGGCAGCGCCTACAACCCTTTGTTTTTTTGGGGAGGAGTGGGTATAGGAAAAACTCATTTAATGTTGGCAATAGGCAGCTATTTTTTGCGTCACAATCCAGACGGAAAGGCACTTTACGTTATGGGTGAGGAGTTTACAACAGAGATCGTAGAAGCTATTAGAAATAAAAACACACAAGAGTTTAAAAAAAGATATCGCAGCCTAAAGCTTTTAATGCTTGACGATGTGCAATTTATCGCCGGAAAAGAAAAAGTACAGGAAGAATTTTTTCACACTTTTAACACCATCTTGCGGGAAGGGGGACAGGTGGTTTTAACTTCTGACCGCCCCCCAACAGAAATTCAAAAACTTGAAGACCGTTTGAGAAATAGGTTTGAAGCAGGGATGATTGTCGACATTTCCCCTCCTGATTTTGAGTTAAGAACGGCAATTTCTTTAATTAAGGCTCAACAAAAGGGGATGACGCTGGACATGGATGTGGCCCAGGCTATAGCCGCCAACATAGACAACCCACGCAAAATAGAGGGTTTTTTGACAAGATTACTTGCTGAAACTAATAGTTTTAAAGAAAAGATTACAATCGACCTTGTTAATAAAATTTTAGGCAAAACAAACGGGGTTTTGATTACCCCCCAAAGAAAAGCAACACTGCCGCAAGAGCTGATCGACGCTGTTTGTGATTATTTTTCTTTAGGAAAAAGGAAACTCCTTAGCGACACACGCACACGTCCCGTTGCCCACCCCCGGCAAATTCTTATGTATCTCTTGCGTGTTGAGCTTGGCCTGCCTTTACAAGAAGTCGGCAGGCTTGTTGGGGGACGCGACCACACAACCGTTATGCACGCTGTGGGTAAGATATCTACAAACTTATCCACAAACGGCGGTTTGAGGGACGATATTTTGGGGATAAAAAAATACATTTCTTGATAAATTATGGATAACTTTAAGAGTTATAAACAAGGGGTTTCAAATGGTTAACGTTTTTATACAGAAATTGTGCTTCTTGCTTTCAACAATAAAAAAGGCGAAAATCAAAGCTGTTGTCCACTTGTCCACACAACACTACTACAACTACTAGTTAAATATATGATAAAAACACAAATTATCTTTAGCTAAAGACTAATAAAATGCAAGTAAAAGTTTTACAAGAAGATTTACTAAAAGGTTTAAGTTGTGTCTCGCGTTTTGTTTCAGTACGGGCACAGCTTCCTGTTTTATCAAACATTCTTTTAAAGGCAGAAAAAGGAAAACTTAAACTTGGAGCGACAAACCTCGAAACAGGTATTGTTTTTGAAGTAGGAGCAAAAATAGAAGAAGACGGACTACTTACTGTGCCGGCCAAGGTTTTACTCGAACTAACGGCCAATTTACCCCCGGGACAAATTACTCTATCCTCAGAACAAGAGCAGTTAAAAGTGTCTTCAGGTTCATTCCAGGCTCAGCTATCCGGAATTTTAGCTTCTGAATTTCCTTCCATTCCAGACAAACTAGACCACACAGATTTCACCATCTCTGGAGACGTGTTGCAGTTAATTAATAAGCAAGTGGTCTTTGCCGCGGCTCAAGACGACTCAAGACCTATTTTAACCGGAGTGTTGTTTAAATTCTCCGAAGACAACTTAAGAGCTGTAGCCACAGACGGATTTAGGCTTTCATCTAAAGAGCTTATTTTTAATAAAATTGCTGCAGACAAAAAAACCCTGCTTGTTCCAGCCAAGCTTTTAGACGAGCTTTACAAAATAGTAGGAGGACAGGAGATAAAAGTAGCACTCATGGAGCGCGAAAAGCAAATAATGTCGCAAGCCGAATCCATGGTTCTTACAGGGAGGCTTTTAGAAGGGGACTATCCGGATTTTGAAAGAATTATTCCCCAAAACACTCCCCATAAAGCAAGCGTCGACAGGGAGGCTTTTATCCGCGCTATCCGTGCCGCCGCTGTTTTTGCCCGCGAGGCCTCTGGTATTATTAAATTGGTTATGGAAAAAGACAAGATTGTGGTTGTCGCCGAAAGCCAGCAGTACGGCCGTGAAGAGTCGGAAGTAGAGGCGAAGGTTGAAGAGGGAGGAATTACTATTGCTTTTAACTACCGCTATATCTTAGATTTTTTAAACTCTGTCACTGGTCAGGAAATATCAATAGAAACCGAAGGACCAACAGCTCCTGGCGTCTTTCGCGATACTAAAGACCCGTCTTATCTCCACTTAATTATGCCTTTCAAGATCCAAAACTAATAACCGTCAGGAGAAAAATCGACGGTTAAATCTTTTCCCCATACTACTAAAAATTGCTCCATAGTTTGAGGGGTGAAATACCAGGATTCGTAAATTAAACCAGAATTTTCGTGGGCAACAACGACAATTCCGCGCGCTGCCCAAACGTAAGTTTTAAAACCAACGCTTTTATGTTCTCCCCAAAACTCTCTCTCTGAAGGTCCGTATTTTTGCCGGAACGAGGCAATGTTTCCATTTCCCAAAATACGGTCTTTAATAAGAACGGCACTTGTTCCTGAGAATAAAACCTCGTGCTCTGGTCCGTCGCTTTGACTAGGGTAGAGAAATTTAAGGTAATCTCCTTCAGGCACTACTGTTTTAGGCTCTCCTAGTTTTTGCCTAACTTGTTCTATTGTTGTTGTTCCGGGAGTTATTTCGTTCCAGGTAGGCGCAGGAGGGGGTGTGGGGGCTTGGACTGTTTCTTGCGGTTTAGTAAGAAAGATTTTTGCCAAAACAATAACCGTAGCCGCAAAAGCCAAAAGAATCAGGAACCAGTTTCTTTTTAAAAAACCTGACTTTTTTTGTTCGGTATTTTGGCTTTGAAAAGTGTTTTCCATTAATCTTGTTGTCCAAAAATATTACTGCGGGCAAACTGGTAATGTAAAGGCCATTTGGTTGGCATTTCGAAAATGTTAGTTGCGCCTAAAAACTTAAACTCGCGCCTGATAATGTAAAGGCCTATTGTTTCGGCAAAATCCTCGTCTATAAGGTTGTTGTAGCCAAGATATTTACTCGGATATGTTGGCAACACCCCTTCTTTAATTGTAGCTCCTGAGTTTGCAAAACCAGAAAAAGCAACAGCCCCGTCGACTTTTGCATAAACGTGAGCAGACTCGTGAGAAAGAGTATAAGACAGCTGGTGAATGCCTGCAAATGCTTTGTCAAACAAATAAATATCCTTTCCAATGGCGTGGCCGCTTTCTCCTTCCCTGGCGACAGTGCCTCTAAACACCCTAATTGCTCCTTGGTTGCAAAGAGTGGCTGTGTATATTTTGTATTGAGCTATTCTGGCAGTTGCTGCAGCCACCAAGGCTTTGTCTCCGGCTTCCCACGCCTTGCTGCCGCCTTCAGCAAAAGTAAAACAGCCTGTTGGCGGGCTGCCAACAATGACAGTGGCGGTTCTTGAAGTAGACTCTCCGCTTG
>Ga0155819_135_pt1 | contig 21058 bp, 21 predicted proteins | sample RifCSPlowO2_01_FD_107473 | JGI IMG/M metagenome (GOLD analysis project Ga0155819, IMG submission 107473) | Candidatus Blackburnbacteria bacterium RIFCSPLOWO2_01_FULL_41_27 | reverse complement strand
AGCATTTCAGCAAACACGCTAGCGGTTTCAGCAAGGATTAGCGGCCAATCAAAATTTAGATAAGTTTGTTTTCTTGAATAATAGGCATTTACACCATGTCCCAGCTCATGGGCGAGAGTTAAAACGTCGCGGATGTTTCCGAAATAATTAAGCAAAACATAAGGATGGGTGTCAGGGGTTACATATTCACAAAAGGCCCCGCCGCGTTTCCCTTCCTTAATTCCAGCATCGATCCAGTTTTTGTCAAAGAAGAGTTTAGCTGCCCTACTGTAGTCCGGAGTAAACTTGGTAAACGAGGAAAGAGTAATATTTTTTGCTTCTTGGTAAGATATTTTCTTCGTGGTTTTTCCGCTCGGGGCATAAACATCATAAACTTCAAGAGTTTTATAGCCCAAAACAGATTTTTTAAAAGTGTAATATTCTTGTACAATTTTGTAATTTTTAGTGACAACCCGAGTTAGGGTTTCAACAATTTCGCGGTCTATTTCGTTCGCCAGATGTCGGGATTCTTCGGGATATTGATATTTAAAATAACGGTCATTGACGGCTTTGTCTTCGACAAGGATGTTAGTGATAAAAGTAAGTCTTTTGAGCTCTTCTTGTAAACCCTTTGACAAGGCCAAAGCCGCAGTCTTTCTTATTTCTCTGTCCGCGCTGTGGAATAACTCTAGTAATTCAGACTCGTTTAATAGTTTTTTCTTACCCCGAAGTGTAAACTCAAATTTCTTTCTTGCCAGCTCCTCGTCAAACAAGCGGACAAACGCTCCGCTTCCTGTTAATGATTTATCGTTAAAGATTTTCTCCTCTTGTTCTGATAGTCTGTGAGACTTGTTGATTAAAAGAAGTTTTAAGAAATGGTGATAGTTTTGTAGAGCTTCATCTTTTGTCAAACCGACTAATTTATTCTCGGGAAGTTGTAAAAGTTCTAATTCAAAAAACAACACTTGCTGGTAAATTTCCAGATGTTTAGCTTTCATTTCTTGGTAAAAAGCGCTGTTTTTGGAATTATTGCTATTTTCAGCAAAGACAAGAGTGGCGAAGGTTACTGGTTTTACAGCTTCCTGGAGAATTGTTTCATATCTACTAATTATCCCGACAAGTTTTTTAGCTGTGATGCTTTCAAGAGAACCTTTGTATTTTTTGTTAAAACTTTTGGCTTTCCGCAGGGTAAGTTTTAAGTCTTTGGCAATTTTCGGATCAGTAATGCTTTTGTAAAGACTGGATAAATCCCACGAAGGCAACAAAGTCGCCTTCGGGTTCTCCGACGGTAGTTTGTTTTTCACTCAACAAGAATACATTTCAAATGAGCAAAAATCAAGGCAGTTGTATTGTCCAGAAAAAATGTTATATACTGTGCCGAAATGGCAAGAGTAAAAAGTACGGATGGAGAGGCAAAAGCAGTTAAATCTTCTGAGGCGTCACAAAAACTTCAAGCGATTAAAGTCGCAATGGAACAAATCGATAAACAGTACGGCACAGGTTCTATTATGCGCCTTGGTGAAAAAGCGTCCGCAACAAGTAAGACAGATATTATACCCACAGGGTGTATTGCTTTAGACTTGGCTCTTGGAGTTGGGGGAGTTCCTCGTGGAAGAGTCGTTGAAGTCTTTGGACCTGAAGCTTCAGGTAAAACAACACTGACTTTGCACATCATTGCAGAAGCACAAAAACTCGGGGGTACTGCCGCATTTGTAGACGCAGAGCATGCTTTAGACCCGTCCCGCGCAGAGGCAATTGGGGTAAATATTGACGACCTTCTTGTTTCCCAACCAGACACAGGCGAACAGGCGTTAGAAATTGTGGAAACTTTAGTCAGATCCGGTGCAATTGATGTGGTTGTCGTTGATTCTGTTGCCGCCCTTGTTCCAAAAGCTGAAATTGAGGGAGAGATGGGAGATGCAGTAATGGGAATGCAAGCGCGCCTGATGTCTCAGGCTTTAAGAAAATTAACAGGAGCAATTAACAAAACACACACGACTGTTATTTTTACCAACCAGCTTCGTCTCAAAATCGGAGTTATGTTTGGCAACCCCGAGACAACCCCAGGTGGATTGGCGCTTAAGTTTTATGCATCGGTGAGGATTGACGTGAGAAAAATTGAGGCGATAAAAGACGGTGATTTGGTGATAGGTTCGCGCCACCGCGCAAGAGTTGTTAAAAATAAAGTCGCCCCTCCGTTTAGAGTAGCAGAATTCGACATTATGAATGAAGGCGGGATTTCCAAAGTTGCAGGGCTGGTTGATGTGGGAGTCGAACTTGGAATTTTACAAAAAGCCGGCGCTTTTTACCGTTATAACGATGCGATATTAGGGCAGGGAAAAGTTGCAGTGGTTACTGCTTTAAACGAAGATGTAAAATTAGCCGAAGAAATTGAGAAAAAAGTCCGCGATGCCGCCGCTTCTGCGAAAAAACTTCCGGTAGAACTTGGCGAAGAAACCGAAGACTAGTGCCTCAAATAACCCGCATTGTTCAACAAAAAGACCAAAACAGGGTAAGTGTTTACCTTGATGGAAAGTTTGCTTTTGGAGTTACTCTAGAGTCGCTATTACAAAACAATCTCAGTGTCGGAAAAGAACTAACAAAAGAACAAGTAGCTTCTTTAATAAATCAAAGTGGACAAGATAAAGTTTTTAGCCGAGTTTTACGCTTTGTTACTTCCCGCCCCCATTCAGAGAAGGAAATAAAACTTTGGTTTAAAAAAAAGAAAGTTGACGAAGTTGTGCAAGGGGTCGTCTTGAACAGGCTAACAAAACTGGGATTGGTAGATGATCTTGCTTTTGCCAAATGGTGGATAGAAACGCGGACTGTGTTTCGCCCAAAACCCCAAAAAATCTTGAAGTATGAATTAAGAATTAAAGGAATAAAGGATGAAATTACAGAAGAAGCATTAGGCCAAACTGAAACACAGACAGATTTAGAAATTGCGATTAGAGTGGCTGAGAAACGGTGGCCAAGGTTAAAGGCATTGCCAGAGAAAGAGGCGAGGAAAAAGTTGGCAGAATTTCTTGCAAGAAGAGGGTTCTCTTGGGGAACAATTAAAGAAGTTGCGGATAAATTATACACTCATACATAGGAGTGTATAATTACAAATTACACTGTTGTACAAGAAACGTTGACCAAGTTTTTGCAAAGTAGTACAATATATAAGTTTGAGGAAAAGAAGAATGGTAGGACAAAGCTCAAAAACTACTTTTGTCTCCAGACACTTGAAATAATAGTGTTTCTTCATTTTCTTCAAAAATATAAATATGGCTACAAAAGACGAGTATCTAAAAAAACTTGAACAGGTATCAAATCTTACCCGAGACGAAGCGAAGAAAAAACTTCTAGAAGAGCTTGAACTCGAGTTGGTAAATGAAAAAGCCAAACGTTTGCGTCAACTAGAAGATGACATCAAACTTGATGCTGCCGAAAAGGCAAAAGAAATTTTAGTTGACGCAATGCAGCACGGAGCAACTGACTATGTTGCCGAATACACCATTTCAACGGTTCGTTTGCCGGACGAAGAAGTAAAAGGAAGAATTATCGGTCGCGAAGGACGCAATATCCGCGCTTTTGAACAAGCAACGGGCGTAGAGATCGAAATTGACGAATCCAACGATATTCGACTTTCTTCGTTTGACGCAATTCGCCGAGAAGTTGCCAGAAGATCTTTGGAAGCATTAGTTAAAGACGGAAGAATTCAGCCGTCAAGAATTGAAGAGATTGTTGCTCAAACCCAAAAACAATTAGATGTCTTTTTACTTGAAGAAGGGAAAAGAATTTGCCATTCATGTGGTGTTTACGACCTCCCGCTTGATTTGGTAAAAATGGTTGGACGCTACAGATTTAGAACTTCTTACGGCCAAAACCTAGGCCATCACACGATTGAAGAAACAAAGATGGGAGTACAGATTGCGTCAGAAATCGGCGCGGATGTTGAGATAGTGCGGCGCGGATGTTTACTCCACGATATTGGGAAAATAGTTACTGACGAAGAGGGTAATCACGTTAAACTTGGAGTGGATCTTTTGAAGAAGTTCAGCATTGCGGATTCGGTGGTCAATGCAATAGCCGAACATCACGAAGATACGCCTTTTACCTCCCTTGAATCGGTAACGGTGTATATTGCAGATGCTATTTCCGGTTCTCGGCCAGGTGCGCGTTACGAGCCGCACGAAGACTATGTCAAAAGAATGGAAAAAATCGAAGAGATCGCCAGAAGTTTTGCCGGAGTTGATCAAGTTTTTGCATTCCAAGCAGGACGGGAAGTTAGAGTTGTGGTTAATCCTGAAGAAGTTTCGGATGACGAAATGACGGTGCTAACACACGATCTGGCCAGAAAATTAGAGAATGAAGCAAGTTACGCAGGACAAATAAAAGTTACAGTTTTACGCCAGACCCAAACAACAGAAGTAACCCGAGCTAAATAATTGACCCCGATCTGATCTGGGTTGACATTTGGGGGAAATTTGCTAATCTAATCAAAATGACAAAGAAAGATTTAATCGAGCTGGTAACCAGAAAAGCTCATTTAACCAAGAAGGCTTCTACTGAAGCAGTCGAAACATTTTTGGCGGAAATCCAAAGGGCTTTGGTCAAAGGAGAAAAGGTTATTCTTTCCGGGTTTGGCACATTTGACGTTGTACAGCGCAAAGAGAAAGTAATGTATTTGCGCGGTAAGCAAGAGAAAGTTTCCTCGCACCGTGTGGCCTCCTTCCGCGCGGGAAAAACTCTCAGAAGAAAAATTAAAGGATAGACACACTTCACTGTATAATTTAGTAGTGAACAAACTTCTCGTGATTTGCGGGCCTACGGCTACTGGCAAGACATCCCTTGCGCTTCATTTGGCAGAAAAATTTGGCGGGGAATTGGTATCTGCTGATTCTCGTCAGGTATACCGTGGGATGGATGTTATCACAGGAAAAGGCATTCCTGTGAATTTTAAATTTAAAATTTCAAATTTGAAATTAGGCGCAGAAGAAATTGGTTATTGGACAGACAGTAGATTAAAGATATGGCTTACAGATATAGTTACACCGACTGCGCCGTTTAGCGTTTCTCAATGGAGAAAAGAGGCAAAGAAAACGATAGACCGGTTGCTACAAAAAGACAGATTACCTATTGTGGTTGGCGGTACAGGGCTATACATAGAGTCGATAATAAAAAACATTGAATCAATTGATATTCCTCCAAACAAAAAACTTAGAGAACAGCTAAAAGATAAAACAACCGAAGAACTTTATGAGACTTTGGCATCAGTTGATGCAATTCGTGCGGCAAACATGAATCAATCGGACAAGAAAAATCCAAGACGTCTACTTCGAGCAATTGAAGTGGGTCTTTCTAGAGAGAGACAGAGTAAGAGACAAAGTAAAGAGTTTAACTATTTACTTATTGGGCTGATTGCGCCAAAAGACATTTTGTTTGAAAGAATTGAAAAGGGAATATTGGCTCGACTGGAACAAGGAGCATTGGCTGAAGTGGAAAAATTACTTAAAAATGGTGTTTCCTGGGACGCGCAGTCCATGACCGGGATTGGCTATCGAGAACTAAAGCCATATTTTGAAAAAAGAGAAAACCTTGAAGTGTGTATTAAAAATTGGATAAAAGCTGAACAAAGGTATGCGTGCCGCCAACTTACCTGGTTTAAAAAATACAAAGAATTAAAATGGTTTGATATCGCAAGCGGTAATTGGCGTCAGGAAGTAGAGATTTTGGTTCATAATTGGTACAATTAAGGTTGGCATGCCGCGTATAATTGAAATATCCCACAGGACGATTATTTTTGCCGTACTTTTTATTGGTCTGATTTGGCTGGTATTGCAAATCAGCTCCATCATCCTTGGGCTTTTTGTAGCTTTTCTCCTAATGACCGCTCTTAATCCGCTTGTTGATATGGTTTCAAAACTTGGAATTCCCAGAAGTTTATCAATATTGGTTGTATATCTTTTGGTAATCGGAATTTTTATTGCAGGATTGACAGGTGTTGTGCCTCCTTTAATTGAACAAACTACGAATTTAGTTAACCGCGCGCCGGTTTTGTTTGATCAGCTGACTCTTTGGTTGGGCAATATGGGGGTTGTTGTAGACAGAGATTTGATCTCCCAGCAGGCCACGCAACTAGGCACGATTCCTGCCAATTTAGTTCGTGTTTTGATTTCTTTCTTTTCTAATTTGATCGGAGTCTTTACGGTTTTGGTGATTACTTTCTATTTGCTTCTGGAGAGGAAGAATTTAGACCGGTATCTTTTGGTTTTGTTTGGCCAAGGAGGGGAAAAACAAGCAAAGTCTTTTGCTGATAAACTCGAAGTCCGGCTTGGGGGGTGGGTAAGAGGAGAGTTAATGCTCATGACGATAATCGGGGTAATTACTTACATTGGACTCTTTCTCTTGGGGATTCCGTACGCTCTTCCTTTAGCAATTCTTGCGGGCTTGTTAGAAATTGTTCCTACGATTGGGCCGATTATTTCTTCCATCCCTGCGATTCTTTTAGCCTTAACTGTTTCACCCGTCATTGCTTTGGCTACTGCCGCTTTGTATTTTATCGTACAGCAAGCTGAAAATGTCTTTATTCTACCCAAGGTAATGCAAAAAGCGACAGGTGTTAACCCTTTGGTTACTATTGTCGCCTTGGGTGTTGGATTTAAGCTTGCTGGGGTGATAGGAGCAGTTTTGGCAGTACCTATATTAATTGTGCTTCATTTATTAGCTCTAGAAGTTTTTTTAGTCCGCCACTTACGAACACTTGAGGATAGCCAGGTTGAGACCAAGAAGTGAAAAAGGTCACCTTTCGGTGACCTCTCTCGTATACCCTAGGAAGCTAGTAAGCCAGGTTCTGTTTTTCGACGATAATCTGTCTTAGCCCTCAAACTTCGGTGCTCCCGGAAGCCGGTCAAACACACCATTCGGAGGTTGCAGCGGGGAGGATTGCCTCTTTTCACCCTCTTTTTCCAACCTTTCGGTTAGAAATGAGTCGTAGTCTCTGTGGCTCTTACTGGCGGTCTCCCGCCCCAGCTTACGCTGGGCACCCTGCTTCCTGCTGTCTGGACTTTCCTGACACCCGCAACTAGTGTAGCTGTTGGCGCCTAATCGTCCTGCTTCCTAGGGTGAATAATTATACCCTTATTGGCCTTATTTTTCAAGCCGATTACGAAAAACACTTGACAACTATCTAAGTTTTCACAATACTGTAGCAAAACCTACAAGTCGTTATATGGCAGGGGGTGAGAACATATGAACGTATTACAAGTTTGGCAGAGTGCACTTCTTGCTTCCTGGCTTCAAGTATCGAATACCCTCCTCGCTTTTGTACCCAGATTAATAGGTTCAATTATCATTTTTGTCGTAGGAATCGTAATTGCGTCTTGGGGGAAAAAGTTGATCGAGGAATTGCTTAAAGCGGTGAAACTAGAGGATGTTTCTCACAGCTCTGGTTTTGCAAAGTATTTGGAGCGAGCAGGAGTTAAATTTTCAGCTAGTGAACTCGTGGGAGATGTTATCCGCTGGATTTTACTCTTGGTCTTTTTCTTGGCAGCCGTCGACGTTTTAGGTCTGACGACAGTTTCTCAAGTTCTGGCTCAATTGTTGGGCTACATACCTAACGTCTTTGCCTCAGCTCTTATTTTTGGGGCGGGGTTTGTAATAGCCAATTTAGCTGATGGATTGGTCCGCGGCGCTTTTGCGACGATTGACCATGAAGCGGCGCGTCCTGTGGGCAGACTTGCCCGCTGGGTAATTTTGGTTGTTGCTTTCTTTGCGGCAATTGACCAGCTGCAAATTGCCGAGTCTTTAAGCGAAACCTTTTTCCAGGGTTTAACTTACACACTAACTCTAATCTTTGGCCTTTCTATTGGTCTTGGCGCGAAAGATTTAGTGTCTAAAGTTCTTGAAGATTGGTACAAGAGAATTAGTAAATAACTTGGTAAATTGAAGCTACCGGCGGACACGAGTAATCTTGTTTGCCGGAGTTTCTCTTTGTTTGTGGATCTCAAGAGGGACTTTGTTTTCTTGCCACGCTCTGATTATTGGATCGATAAACCTCCACATTGCCCGTACTTCTTCAGTCGAAACAAAGAGTGTCTGGTCGCCTGTTAAACAGTCCAGTAAAAGTTTTTCATAAGCGGCTGTTTGCTCCTCATCTTGTTCGTGCTCGCGCCGGTAGGAAAAATCAAACTCCCTTTCCTCGATTTCCATATCCAACCCAGGTTTTTTCGCCCAAAAAAGTATGGTAATTTTTTCTCTTGGCTCTAGAGAAAAGACAACTTTGTTTTTTCGCCCCCCTGTTTGTTTAAAAGTAACGACAATCTCTTTTCGTTGCGAAGGAAGTTTTTTCCCGCTTTCCAGAACAAACGAAACCCCTTTCCAGCGGGGAGATTTTAATTCACCTGTTATCTTAAAATAAGTTTCTGTTTGGGAATAATCCGGAACATTTTTAACTTTTCTATAGCCTTCATATTGACCGCGAAAAGTTTGTCTTTTGACCTCTTGGAGAGTGAAAGGTTTTAAAGTTTCTATAATCTTAGCTCTATTTTGTCTTATCTGTTTTGCAGAAAAGTTTATAGGGTTATCCATGGTAACCAGGGCAAGCATTTGTAAAAGATGGTTTTGGCCAACATCCCGCAGAGCTCCTACCGGGTCATATGAGTCACCCCGGTCGTCCTCAATTCCACTTGATTCGTTCAGGTGTATTTCTATACTTTCGATTAATTTATTGTTCCAACCGTGTTCGAGAAGATTGTTGGAAAATCGGAAAGCTAAAATGTTTTGCAAAAGATCTTTGCCTAGATAATGGTCTATGCGGTAGATTTGTTCTTCGCTAAATAACTTACCTAGAATCTCATCTAACTTTTCGGCTGTTCTTAAATCATTGCCAAACGGTTTTTCGACAACAATTCTATTCCAGGTGCCTTTTTGTTCGCGGGCTATTTTTGTTGAAGAAAGGTGTTCAAAAATTCCTTCATAAAGCGTCGGCGGCACGGCAAGGTAAAATAACTTGTTGGCTTTTTCCTGCCAATCATTTTCTAATCTTTCGAGGTACTCTTCAAGCGTGAGATAATCTTCTTTAACGCTAAAGTTTCCTTGCTGGTAGCTGAAAAGCTGAAGGTAAGAGTCAAGTGTCTTCTTGCTAAACTTAATATGGGAATCTTTTTTGACTAGCCCTTGAATATATTCCTGGAATTTTTCGTCAGTTAATGCGCGTCTAGAAAATCCAACGACTTTTAGCTTTTGAGGAAGTCTGTTTTTAGCCCAGAGGTGGAATAGGGCCGGGGCAATTTTTTTGGTAATCAAGTCACCGGTTGCTCCAAAGATAATAATAATTGTTGGCTTCTTGCCCACCACTTGTGAATGGTAAGTCTTTTTAGGAAGAAAAGAAAGTTCTTGCGAAATCCTTAAGTCGGGAGAAACGGTCACAAGCAGGGAGAATGGAATATTTTAGGATTATTTTTTATCTAAGGACCAGATGAAATCTATATTTGTTCCCACGATACGAGTTTTTGCATACGGCGCGCGGTTGTGAATGGTGTTTTCTCTATAACTTTCTTCTCCCATATCAAGCCACTGAGTTTTAATATTACCCTTCGGTACGGGCTTTGATAGCATGGTTATGGTATAAGTCACATTATCTATGTTGCCTACTATTTTGCTCAAATTGAACATAGCAGCAGGAATATTAAGCATGTAGGTAATTTGGTTCCCTTCTGTAATTTCTAAATACCAATTTGTAGGATAAATTGCAACGTCTTCTGGTCTGTAGTTTGGTGTAAACCATCGTGGAGAGTTTACAAGAAATGTACCATCGTCCAATTGTGCGTGTTGAGCCACAATAAAGTTTTTTTCAGCATAATAATCTCCTTCAGTGTAAACTTTGCTTACACTGACAGCTCCTTTAATGGGAATGCCTTCGCTGTCCACAAATTTAATTCGACATGTTTCTGGGTGCTCACTCCAGACTGCATGCGCTACTTCTGGAGCTTCTTTGTAACCGATTTGTCCTCCTCCTCTAGGATCGGTGTAGTAGCCTCTAATGCGGAGTTTTTCTGTTCTTTTTAAATCAGCCCCAAACCAAGGAGTGAAATCTGAACCAGACGAAACTGAATCCACCCCACCCCCTGCCCGATTAATCCTAAAATCAAGAACATTTGGATGATTTGCGACTTCTTGTGTATACTCGTCCATATAATTAAATAGAAGGTGGCACCACTCGTGGATAAGAGCATAATCAACTTTTACATTTATTACCTTGTCTTTTGTAGCGACAATATAATCTCCAAGATACGCTGACTTTGTTTGCTTTCCGGTTTTTGGATCTCTATCTCCTCTGTAGTCACCCCACATCTGCCATCTTGCATCGATGTCTAGAGGGTATGGACCAAAGTTATGACCGTTAGACGGATCTTCTGGGTAATAATCGTCAAAAACAATAATTCTTTTTAGTTCTGCTCTTAAGTTGCTTTTAACGGGATTTTTTTCGATGGCCTGATTGAGAAGTTCTATATGGAGTTTGAGCCAAGCTGCCAAATTAATTCCAGCGTTCTCACCTTCCTCTTTCATAAATTTATCCCATACAGACCTCTTTACACAAACATCCAGATATCTCTTGTTTGGGTCTAATAATTCCTGCCTCTTATCCCAATTATTTTTTGGAATATCCTTGCCTTCATTGCGCGCCTTAAGTTTGAGTCGCTCCTCAAATCCTTTATCTAAACCGTGTGTGATTTTTACCATATCTTGTTTTACTCTTATTTTGTTCTTGAGACAAAACACCTCAATACCATCAATAATTTCTATTTCAGGAATTATAATCCCTATTGGCTCGGGAAATGTCGCTGAAGTGACAGAAGGCGGAGCGCCGGGCTTGTTTACCTGATGGTAGAGTTCTCGCCTGATTAATACCCCAGCTCCACTAGCCGCATGGGGGGCTACTAAAAAAGCTACAATTTGTCTTCTTGAAAAAAGTGGCCCTTCTCCCATGCAATAAATATTAGCATTATTGAAAGCGGTTTTAAAAGAGACCCGATCGCTTGATTTGCGATGTATGAATATCATACAATATTCATACGATGGCGACAATCAATATTTCTTTACCAGATCCTTTATATAAAGAAGTCAAAAAGCTGGTAGCACGCGGAGGCTATACGTCAATCAGCGAATTGATCCGTGATGCTTTGCGCAAGAAATTAGATGGGTCAAAAATTACTGTTAACGGTTTTACTGAAGAGATTGAAAAAGAAGTTTTATGGTCTGAAGCTGGTCCAGATGTATCAGATGTATGGAAGTCAGAAAAGGATATAAGAAACTACTTTAAGAATTTGCGTGCCAAAAGAGCAAAGCAGAAAAAAGAAGTCTTAACTTGATGTATTTTACTTGTCTGGGTTGTGATTGGTTGTTGCTTAGTGTCTGAATTTTTGGTAAATATCTTTAGTGCAGGACACAAAAAAATCTCTCAAATACATTTTCGTTTCAGGGGGAGTTTTGTCGGGAGTCGGTAAAGGAATAACAACTGCTTCAATTGCACTTCTTCTTAAATCCAGAGGTTTTAAGGTAACAGCTGTCAAGTGCGATATGTATTTAAACATAGACGCCGGGACGATGAATCCTGTGGAACACGGCGAGGTTTTTGTTACAGACGATAAAGCAGAAACAGATCAGGATTTAGGACATTACGAAAGATTTTTGAACGAGAGTTTGCCCGGAAGAAACTATATTACGGCAGGACAAGTGTATTGGGAGGTCTTAAACCGAGAACGAAGGCTTGAATACAACGGGCAGACGGTTGATACGTATTCAGAGATCCCAGAGGAAATTATCCGCAGGATAAATATTGCGGCCAAAAACCAAGAAATAGTTATAGTTGAGCTTGGAGGCACTGTTGGAGAATACCAAAATATCATGTTTTTTGAGGCGATAAGGCGTCTTAAAATTAAACACACGTCCTCGGTTTTGTTACTTCACGTCGGATACTTACCTTTACCAAAAAATTTAGGAGAGTTAAAATCCAAACCGTTACAGCAATCAATTCATGAATTAAATTCTTTGGGATTGCGTCCGGACTTCGTTATCGCCAGAGCCGAAAAATATGTCGACAACAAACGCCGGGAAAAAATTGCGTTTTCCGCCTCACTTGATTTAGAAGACGTAATTTCTAATCCAGACGTAGAAACAATTTATGAGGTACCCCTAGTTTTGGAAAAACAAAACTTAACAAACAAAATTTTAGAAAAATTAAAGATTAAAAGCCGCAAAAAAGATTTGGTGGAATGGGAAAAGATGGTGGCGAATTCTAAGATTTCCGATAAGGAAATTAATATTGGGATTGTCGGAAAATACATTTCTTCCGATGAATACAGTCTTGAGGATGCCTATGTTTGTGTGAATGAAGCCTTAAAACACGCTTGTTTCAAGCAAGGAGCAAAGTTAAATATCAAATGGGTCGACGCCGAAAAATTAGAACAGGTTTCAAACGAGGAGGAATTATTGCAGGGATTGGACGGCATCTTAGTTCCGCAAGGTTGGGGATCTAGAGGCACAGAGGGAAAAATCCGCGCGGTCAAATATGCCAGAGAAAATAAAATTCCTTTTCTTGGATTGTGCTTTGGGATGCAGATGGCTGCTGTGGAATTTGCCAGAAATGTGTTGGGTTACAAGAAAGCAAACTCCGAAGAGATCGACCAAACAGCCCCCGAGAGAATTATCCATATCATGCCCGGCCAAAAAGCATATTTAGCCAAAAAACAATTTGGCGGCACGATAAGATTAGGCACTTGGGATTGTAGGGTTAAAAAAGGCAGTTTACTTCGGGAAATATATAAAAAAAGAGAGATTTCAGAGCGCCACAGACACAGGTATGAATTTAACAATGCTTACAGAAAAGCTTTTGAAATAAATGGAGTTTTATTTTCCGGTTTGTCTCCTGACGAAAAATTGGTCGAAGCTCTCGAGTTAAATAAAAACTTACACCCGTTTTTTGTCGGTGTCCAGTTTCATCCAGAACTTAAGTCCCGCCCTCTTTCTCCGCACCCTATCTTCTTGGCATTTATAAAGGCTGCGTCTAAAAATAAAGTGGTATAGTAAAACTGTGCTTGCCAAGGTTTTTTCTGGGGCGACAGTTGGACTTAATGGAGTTTTAATTGATGTTGAGGTAGACATAGCTTCCCAAGGACTCCCAGCTTTCAACATAGTTGGCCTTCCGGACAAAGCAGTTGAAGAAGCAAAGGAACGTGTGCGTTCTGCGCTTAAAAACTCCGGAGCGGATTTTCCACCCCGCCGCATAACAGTCAACCTTGCTCCGGCTGATCTGCCCAAAGTAGGGCCGGCATTTGATCTTCCGATGGCAGTAGGAGTTTTGTTTGCTTCAGAACAATTAGCACCTCGTGACTTGACCCAATCTTTTTTTTGCGGAGAGGTTTCTTTAGACGGGTCACTGCGCCATACGGCAGGCGTCTTACCGTTGGCACTTTTAGCCCGCGAAAAAGGCAAAAAGTACCTCTTTGTTCCGAAAATGAATGCTCAGGAAGCCTCGGTAGTGCGCGGAATTACAGTTTATCCGGTTGAAAACTTAATTGAGATTTTCCGCCACATGTCGGGGTTACAGGAAATTGAACCTTTCCCAACTACTCCTTTTCGCAAACTATTAGAAAAAACCCAAATCGAGTTTGATTTTGCTGAGATTCAAGGACAGGAACATGCCAAACGGGCAATGGAGATAGCAGCTGCCGGCAGTCATAACGTGTTTATGAAAGGCACGCCAGGGAGCGGAAAAACAATGATTGCCCGCGCCTTTCCGGGAATTTTACCGGAACTAACTGAAGACGAAGCGTTGGAAGTAACCAAAATTTATTCCATTACCGGAAATTTACCAGAGGGACAATCGGTTGTCCGCTCGCGTCCTTTTAGGAGTCCTCATCACACAACCAGTCGTATTGGCTTAATAGGAGGAAGTTCGCACCCCTTGCCCGGTGAAATATCTCTAGCACACAGAGGAGTTTTATTTTTGGACGAATTTCCCGAGTTTCCGCGGCACGTCTTAGAAGCTTTGCGCCAGCCAATGGAAGACGGAGTTGTCACTATTTCCCGCGCCGCGGGAACAGTGGCTTATCCGGCACAGTTTACTTTAGTTGCCGCGGCTAATCCTTGTCCTTGCGGCTATTACGGATCAGGGACAAGGCCCTGCCGTTGTTTACCGGGACAAATCTCCCGTTACCAAAAAAGGATCTCAGGACCAATCCTTGACCGTATTGATATTCATCTGGATATTCCCCAAGTCAGAGTAGAAAAATTGATAGCAACAAACTCTGACTCTGAAAATTCACAAACTATCCAAAAGCGCGTGCAAAAGGCAAGAAATATCCAGCTAAAAAGATTTGCGAAGCTGTCCTCTGTAAGGCGAATAAAGTCAAACTCTGAGATGTCGACAAAACAGACAAAAGAATTTTGTGTTTTAGATAAGACCTCTCAAATCCTGTTACGCCAAGCAACCCTCCAATTAAATCTCTCTGCGCGCTCGTATTACAAGGTGTTAAAAATTGCGAGGACTATTGCAGACTTAGCAGACAGCCGTGATATTATTCCTGGAAACATTTCTGAGGCCTTACAATTCAGGCCAAAGACCGACGACTTAATATGATTCCCTTAAAAGATTCCCACCCGGCAAAGATTTTTCCTTTTTGGACAATTGCGATTATTGCGCTAAGCGTCTTTGTTTTCTTTATACAACTTAACTCACCGGATTTGGAAAGTTTTATTTACCAATACGCCCTTGTTCCGTCACTTGTCGATTTCGGCAACTGGTCAACTTTAATTCCCTTTGTGACCAGCCAGTATTTACACGGGGGATTTTTACACGTTGCCTCCAACATGCTTTTTCTTTGGGTCTTCGGCGATAATGTCGAGGAAAAGTTGGGCCAAGTCTTTTTCCCGATTTTTTACACTTTGGCTGGGGTCGTGGGGGGATTGGCGCAATACACACTCTCGCCTTATTCTGATATTCCCATGCTCGGCGCGTCCGGGGCTGTGGCAGGGGTCTTAGGAGCTTATTTTGCCCTTTTTCCGCACCACACAATTAAGACTTTGGTTCCGGTCATGGGATTTGTTTCAGTAGTCAACATTCCTGCCTCGGTAATGCTGATCTACTGGTTTGTTACCCAATTGTTTTCAGGCGTCGGTTCTATTGCCTTTTCACCCTCGGAGGTGGGGGGAGTTGCGTACCTAGCCCACATTGGCGGTTTTGCCGCAGGCTGGCTCATCGGCTCAAGTTACAAGCGGAATCCTCAACTGTCTCCGAACCAGTTGCACTAGATATTACTACAGGGTATAATATCCTCCATGACTGAAATACTTACTGGCGAGGTGTCCCGCGAATTGATATCCAGCAACATCCTTGAAGCTCTTCGTGGACGTTTAAAGTCGGATAAGAGTTTATATTCCCAAGAAGCCGTTCGGATTGATACTGAATCAGGCAGTCTGGGACATCCGGTAGAATTTGTTGATATTTTCGTGGGTCCGCTTTCTCCTTTTTACGATCCAGAGCGGCTCCAGGCACTGATAAGTATTCTTACCGAGGATCTTGCAAAATCCAGAGAATCTCACGCAGACAACATTCCTTTTGGCCTTAGTCTTGCACGAGTTCAATTTATTGAAGACAAGGAGGACAAAAAGCAGGTTATAACTCTAGTAATGTTTCCTCAGGCGCGATATGCGAAAATATGTGCAGATTATTTCCAAGCATGGACTGACAAGGTACGTCCGCATATTGCTGATATTTCAGAACTTACCTGGAATGTTAAACACGAGATCATTGAACGGTTTAGAAATAGAGAGCATGATTTGGAAGAGTGGGCTTCGAGCTTAATTAAAGGTAAAAATGAAACTAATAATTCAGAGAGTTAAAAAAGCTAAAGTTACTTCAGAAGGGAAAACTGTTGGTGAAATAGGCAGCGGGCTATTTGTTCTTCTTGGTGTTGGTAAGCAAGATAGCTTCAACACAGTTTTCGCTATGGCGCAAAAGTGTGTTGATCTTAGGATAATGGCAGATAAGGATGGAAAGATGAACCTCTCGGTAAAGGATGTAGGTGGCGAGATATTAGTTGTTTCGCAGTTTACCTTGTATGCCGATACTTCAAGGGGGAGAAGGCCTTCGTTTGTGAATGCTGCCGAACCGGAACTGGCAAAACAAATTTATACAGCATTTATCGAGAAATTAAGAGAGCTTGGTGTTAAAGTAGAAATTGGCAGTTTTGGCAACTACATGGAAATCGAAAGTGTGGCCGATGGTCCGGTGACAATTATTTTAGAAAGCTAACTACTCTACAAACCGGCGGGAGAAGATAAGGCCTACTCCGACAAAAACCAAGAAAGCCGAAAGATTTTTATCGTATTGTCTGGTTTTTGCACGTTCTTCATTAAAACCCTGAACACAACGCTCTTGCATTCTTTGTTCGAGTGTCTTTTCTTCTCCCGTTGCGTCTCTTGGAGTTTTATTATCTTCCGCATAGTAAGTCATTGGATATGGGTCGCAATCAGACTCTCGCCCGTAACTTGTATAAAGAGGTCCTGAAAAGAGTAAATTAGAAGGCATAACCCCGGCGCTGGGATAAGGAACCCCGCGGTAAGTTACATGGGTAATCCGCAGTAACCCATAAATACCCATCAAAAAAAGCAGGATACCCAAAAAATACATTACTCGCGAAACCGAACTCATAACATAATATTATTTTGTTTTAAAAAGTTTGTCAATTGTTTACTACTCCTATATTGCTGTCCCACTGAAACAAAGTATTGATTTATCTTTATCCAGTATTTTTTGGGCAGGATCCTCACAAGCTCCTGTTCTGTAGTTTGAGGAGTTTTAGTTTTTACCCAGCCAAGGGCATTGGCGATTCTATGGACATGCGTATCCACACCGATTGCCGAAATGTTAAAGGCGCGTCCAAGAACAATGTTGGCAGTTTTTCTGCCGACACCAGGTAAACTAGTTAGGCCTTCGAGGGTTTGGGGCACCTCTCCTTCAAAATTGTGTAATAAACGTATTGTTAAGTTTTTGAGGTACTTTGCTTTTGTTTTGTAAAAACCAACAGGGCGCAATAGTCGAGTCAGCTCTTCGATACTTAACCGATTTAGTTTTTGGGGAGTTGGCGCAATTTTAAACAGGTTTTGGCATATTTTAACGGTTGTTTCATCACGAGTTCTGGCCGAGAGCATGACGGCAGCAAGAATTTGGAAAGGGGAATTAAAGACGGCTTCTAAAGGTATTGGGCGGAAATTTTTTTCAAAAACTCCGAAGACAAGATTTAGGTTTTTTGGAACCATAGTTCGACTACTTCGGTTTCTCGCGCCAAAAAGAACCCAAAACGGGTATCCTTCTGGCCCCGATATGATCGGGATCCATACTTAAGATTGGGAATTACCTTCCTCCAATCTTGAACATGGTTGTGCCGCAAACTTCACATACAGCTTTAGTTGCTTTTTTGCCGTTCTTCATCGTTACGTCTTGATGAGACTTACCTTCACGGCTTGCGCGGCATTTAACACAGTACATAGCCATTAACCTGTCACCTCCTTTCCTTCCTCCCGCCTGAGGCGGGTAAGGCAGGAATTATAAATTGATAAATTGGCCATTAATTAATTTGTAAATTTCGTACCCAATACCTGCTTGTTTGAACAAGGCAAAGTATATCATCACCTCAAGGCTGAAGATGATTGCGGCTAGTATAACAGTTTTGACAAGGTCACGGGCAGTCGAGGCTGATTGATAAAAGTAGAACGAATTATCGCTCTTTTTATTTTCAATAGTTGCTTTCGCAGGTTGCGTAAGTTCGGTGAAGCTAAATTCAAACTCCCTCTTGACAACCCCAGTGTGGTTTCCTTCAGAACTGCCTATAGAAGATTCTACTTGTCTTCTGGCAGAAGATCTTTCTTTGTGTTTTCTTGTCTTCCGTGTCATGTGGACATATTATAAGAGTAATGGTTATTCACCGCAAACATATCTATCCTGAAAAAGATCTGGCACTTCCCAGAACGCTACACGACGACAGACACAGACTAGAGCAAGTGGAAGTTCCTGTGGTTACGGTCTCGGCAAGTTTCCGGCAAGATATTGCCAAAAATCTCCATGAGCACACGCGGAAAAAAGGAGAAATTGTTTTTTCCCGGGCGCATTATTCAATGGCTGTAGCTATTCTCGATGAGGCAAGGCGTCAAAATCTTTCAGCGTGGCTGGTTGACCCGATTAACTTTTTATCAGCAGACCAGTGGCAAAGGCTGGTAAGGATTGAGCTTATAGGCCAGCTAACAGCAAGGATACCGATATTAAAAAAAATCAAGGATATTTTTGATACTTTTATCCGTAAGCAGGTTCCTTTAAAAGGTGCAATTGATAAGCCTTTAGAATATGTGACGACCAGAGTCGAAAAACCGATTGTTTCTGTGCATTATGAATCCGGCAATTTTTTGGCAAGGCACGGGAAAAAAGTCTTACAAATAGTAACCGACCCTCATGTCAGACCGCATTATCTTTTTGAAGCAGGAAGACCAAACATCAGTTTTGCGGTTTTTGATGAGGCAACAAGAAAAAGTTTTTTTGCAAAGGCAGCTGGTCAAAACTTAGAGCTCGCGCCGGACAAAGTAGTTGTTACTGGCCCACCCGTTGACTCAAGAATAATCGAAACGAGAAAAGGGAAAAAAGCAGACAGTTACAAAAAACGGGGATTAAGGCTGGTGGTGACAACTTCCGGGTTAGGAACAAATTACAAAGAAATAGAAGAATTACTTACAGGATTGCTGCCGGCGGTTAAAGAAAGAAAAATCGAGCTACTGCTTTATGCCAGCACGCACCGGGATTTTAGGAAGATGTACTTAGATAAAGCAGCTGAAAACGGCTTGTCGGCAGGCGATGAAAATGCCAAAACTCAGGTACGTGTAATCTGGGACGAAAGCATTGTCACGGCAAATCAAAAGTTAATAGAACATGCCTTTGGCTGGGCAGACGGGTTTATTACTAAGCCATCTGGCGACATGGCCTATGACGCCGCCGCCGCCGGTTGTTTTTTGTTAACCCTTTCGCCTTGGGGCGAGTGGGAGGAAAACATTTTTGATATATTTACGAGGCTTGGTATTGCCAAGGCTGCGGATATTAATAATTTCGTTGAACAACTCGATAGCCTTGAGCAGGAAAACTGGTTTTCGCGGGCGATTAATAATGCCCTAAACATTGACGACATTTTTTTAAACGGGGCAAAAAATATAGTTAATCTTCAACAGAAGTTGTAATTTAAATTACGTAATTAATTACGTAATTTCTCTATGTTACATATATCGATATATGTAACACATCTGAATATGGCAAGGGCAAAAGTAGGAAAAGAAAATATTAGGAAAATTACAAAGCTTGGGAAGAAAAGCTTTGGCCTAACTCTGCCAATTGAAATTATCCGCAATCTCGGCTGGCGCGAAAGACAGAAAGTAAAAACGAAGTTAAAAGGAAGAAAGATTATTATTGAGGATTGGAAGAAATAGTTTCATGAATCTTCTTTTTGAAACAACACAGGCTAATAGGTATAAGAGTGCCTCACAAAAAGCTAGAGTTTTAACCGAACAGTGGGTTGATAGTCAAGTCTATTGTCCAAACTGCGGGCAATCAAAGATGAGTCAGTATAAAAACAATCGACCTGTGGCAGACTTTTACTGTATGAATTGTCGAGAAGACTACCAACTAAAAGGCAACAAAAATTTATTTGGCAAGAGAGTTGTAGATGGAGCGTATAGCACAATGATTAATTCAGTACTTGATAGGACCAACCCGAACTTGTTCCTATTGAGCTATGAGTTACAGAAATTGTCGATTTTAAACTTTTTAGTTATTCCTAAGCATTTTTTTACCCCAGATATGATAGAGAAGAGAAATCCGCTTTCTGTAAAGGCGGTTCGTGCAGGTTGGACAGGTTGCAATATTTTAATAGAATCAGTGCCCGAGTCTGGCAAAATCTATTACATAAGAGACGGAACAGTTGAGCCTAAAATTAAAGTTTTAAAGGAATGGAATAAGACTTTATTCTTGCGCGAAGAAAAAGAGATATCTGCTAAAGGGTGGCTACTACATATAATGATGTGTATAGAAAGACTTGGGGAAAGCGACTTCTTGCTGGATGACATATATGGATTTGAAGAAGAACTGGCTAGGCTTCATCCTAACAATAAACACATAAAGGATAAAATTAGGCAACAATTACAATTTCTACGTAGTAAAAATTACCTTGAATTTAAAGGTGGTGGAAAATATAGGTTAAAAAGTTGACATTTCTTAAAAATCGATCAAAGATCAATCAATAAAGATGAGAATCTCTAGAGAACTTGCTATTAGAATATTGAAATACTGTGATTTACATAAAAACTTCTATTCCCCCTTTTGGGTTATGTGTAAAGAATATTCCGAAGAAGATGAAGATTTTGTGGAAATTGAACCTTCTGAATGGAAAAATATTCGATATGATGAAAAATATCAAACTTTTGAACTATGGGAGAATCTTCAAAACATTGATAAAGAAACTCTGCGTCTCATGTCTATGGGTTTTATACATAAAATTACTAATAATTTAATTGAACATCACATTACATTACAAGCCAGAGGTTATAGAAAATATTGGAAAGAGAAATTATCTAGTGGAAAGATTGACGATTATGGATTAAACGAGTTTATGGGAGGCAAAGCTGAAGGTTTTGAAGAATCTTTAGAAATAGTGAAAAAATTTAATGTCTAACGCTTTTATGTAAAAACTCAGACAAAGTGTTATTTTTGAGCAAAAATACTAATTGTTCTAACATGATTATAAGACAGCTCTATTACCCATTTAGACAATGGAAGGAACATACTAACAAAAAAGTTGTTACCTTATTTTTTGACAAATCTCAAGCTGACATTTACTCCATTTGGCAGTTTGAATTTTCTGATATAAACGACTACAACAATATTAAGCTAGTTAATTCAGGTAAATTCAAAATTGTTTAGTTTTTTAATAAATCCCACGCTCGTTGACCCCATAAGATTTTCAGTGGTAATCATATCCTTGTATGTCAACTTGACATA
>Ga0155819_127_pt1 | contig 22621 bp, 22 predicted proteins | sample RifCSPlowO2_01_FD_107473 | JGI IMG/M metagenome (GOLD analysis project Ga0155819, IMG submission 107473) | Candidatus Blackburnbacteria bacterium RIFCSPLOWO2_01_FULL_41_27 | reverse complement strand
ACGCTCGTTGACCCCATAAGATTTTCAGTGGTAATCATATCCTTGTATGTCAACTTGACATACATTTAAATCCGTTATATTATATACGTATGCTTACAACAGTCTCTGCAAGACAAATTCAAAGGGAATATAAGAAAGTTTTTGAAAAAGCCAATAAATCTAAAGAGCCAATTATTGTTATGTCTAATAATAAACCCCAAGGAGCAGTCATAGGGCTTGATCTATTAGAGAAACTACGAATTGAAGAAGTCATATCTCAGGCTAGAAAAGAGTATCAGACAGGTAAAACTACAGTTATTAAAACACAAAAGGATTTGGAAAAACATTTCAGGGAAATAGACAAGATGGTTTAAATAATGGAAATAGCCACATCAATAGGCTATCTGCGCTCTTTAAGGAAGTTTGTAAAAAACAATCAAAACAACGCAGATAAAGTCAAGAAAACACTTGATCTTTTTAAGAAGAATCCTTCACACTCCCCGTTAAATACAGAAAAGTTAGGCAGCACAGAGCTCTGGACAATTAGGATAGACAAGGGAAATAGGGTGTTTTTCACCTGGGAGGATACTCAAACCGTACTACTTATTGATATCGGCAAGCACGATAGATACAGAAAGTATTAAATTTCAACGCTAAAACTATCCCCTTCGGATTTTGCCCTTCGGTTTCACTCCCTCCTTCGCTGAAGCTTCGGCGGGCAGGCAGGACGAATTTTGATGTTGTAAAATACACATATGTACAAATTATCGCCTTCGGATTTTGCCTACCTTTACGAAGAGTGTAAGCTTTGTTATTACCTCAAAATCAAGCACGGAATCGATCGCCCGAAGGGAATCTTCCCTTCCGTTTTCACTGCTATAAATACCAGGATTCAGGGCAACATGGTTGGCAAAGACCTACGCGAGCTTTCACCAGCATTACCCGCTGGGATTGTAGAAAGTCAAGAAAAGATTATTCAATCAAAGCAAATTCCAGGCACGCAGGTATACCTTTATGGTAAATACGATTTGCTTGTGCGCCAGTCCACCGGAACTTATATGATCATCGATCTTAAACTCAGTGCGCCAAACGAGGAAAAAATTGCCAAGTACCAGTCTCAATTGTGGACCTACGCTTATGCTTTTGAACATCCAGACGAAGGAGAGCCAAAAAAGATAGCAAGGGGAGGATTACTTATTTTTTACCCCGACGCCGTCTCGTTTGCCGACGGTAATGCATCCCTTACTTTTCCGCCTACATGGTTAGAAGTGCCGATTGATAACAAAGAGTTTATGAAGTTTGTGATAGAGGTGAACACTCTATTAGAAGAGCCTGCTCCGCCTGAGAATTCAAACTGTTCCTGGTGTAAATACCGGCATCTTGGAGAACAATTATCACATATCAAATAATGGATCTCTTTGAAAAGTTGGCAAACAAAATTCGTACCCGTTGGTTTAATCTTGTTAAACGGCTAAAGGTTTATTTTAAGCGGCTGCTCTTTCCTCTTTACCTTTTCCCTATAAAGCTTATAACTTACACGGCTTATTATCTGGTTAAGTTTTTATTCAAGTTTATTTTTGCTTTCATCGGGTTGGTTTTCGAAACAATTATTTTTCCGTTCAGAAGTCTAAAAAACTTTTTAAAGTCAATTTTTATTCTTGGAATCTTTATTTATTTACTGGCCTCTGTTTTTGTGATTGCCGATTATTTAACCAAACAATATGGTTGGTGGGGAAAGTTCTTGTGTTCAATAAGTCTTCGGGATACCCTCCAAAACTCTGTCGTTCGGGTGGTTGGCGGTTATTCAGAAGGGACCGGGTTTTTCATCGCTCCCAACCAGGTGATTACTAACTTCCATGTAATTGCCTACGAACCAAGCCCCAAAATCATTTTTCCTGACGGAAATTTTGTTACTCCTACTAAAATTCTTGGTAATAAAGACGTTGACTTGGCGGTTTTGTTTACCGAGAAACATTACGCTGACTTTGTCTTACCCTTGCCTGACTCGATAGCCTTTTATGCCGATGAGCCTCTTGTTGCTGCCGGATACCCTCTGGGAACTGTTTTAACCGGTAAGGCTACGCTTTCTAAGGGCAGGTTTATTGATTTTAGAAAGTCCAAGCAAATGCCCATTAGCTATATTCAAACCGATGTTAGTTTGGTTAAGGGTATGAGTGGTGGGCCACTGGTCGATCAATGCGGCAGTGTTGTTGGTATTAACACGCTTAGTATTGCCGGACTGTCTCTCTTTATCAATGCTGACTCGGCAAAAACAATGGTGCCGGACTTTACCGATCAAAATGTCACAAAAATAGAGGTCGATCCCTCTCTTTCTCCCGAAGAGGCGGTTAAAGCTTTTTATACCTATCTCAAAGCCCGCAGGATGGAAGACGGCTTCAAATTATTAAGCCGTGAGTATCTGAAAAAGACGAACTTCGAAGAGTGGACAAACCGGTTTACCGATATTTTGGACGTTGATGTTATCAAATCCGAACAGTTTGAAAATACCAAAAATACCGCCTTTGTTAAGTTCTCGACAAAAAATTGGGTGGACGGGGAAGCCGAAATGCATTTTTACGAAGGAACTTGGGAAACTATAAAAGAAGAGGGGGTTTATAAAATGTTAAAAAGTAATATCAAAGAAGTTGCAGAGCCTGGTTTTGAATGGTTTTACGACTAAGTCTTGACTCTTTAGGGTGCGGCAAATACAATTAGTGAGTCTAAATGTTACTCAGCGGCGCGGCATTTTTAGTTTTAATTATCTGGCTTGCCGTGATAACATTTTGGCTGTGGCAGACTGACCAGCATTACAAGAAGCTTGTTGCAACAACCGGGCGCACTGATTTGAGGAGTATTCTTGAACGCCTGCTTTCCGGGCAGGCAAATCTTGCCGAACATTTGAAAAAGGTCGAAGGAGGCTTGGGGGAGTTAAATAAAAAAACCCAGAGCCATATTTCGAAAGTTGCGTCAGTGCGTTTTAACCCATATTCTAATACAGGGAGCAATCAGTCTTTTGCCTTAGCCATGCTCGACGGTAATAATTCCGGAGTAATCCTTTTGAGCCTGCATGGCCGGGAAGGCACAAGAATTTATGTCAAGCCGGTTTTGAATGGTAAATCCAGGTATGAGCTGTCAAGCGAGGAAAAACAGACACTTGAAGAGGCGATTAAGAAAAGTTAGAGATTAGATAATTAGTATAATTAAAAGATGGGGAATTTTTTACAATCACAAAAAGCAAAACTTATTTTAGGCGGCGCGGGTCTTTATCTATTGACTTCCGGCATTTCTTATTTTGTGTTTAGTGCTTTGATTTCAACTCCTGTCTTATCTCCTGCCGGCGTACAGGATAAAAGGGCAAAAATTGATACTTCTCTCCCGAAAACAGAAGAATGTCCCCTTAACGGTATGAAATATACAAAGGCAGAGCGGGAGGTTTGGGAAAAGAGACGGCCGTTGACTGTGAGTATTGAAAACCATGAAGAAGCCCGTCCGCAATCGGGTTTATCAAAGGCAGACATAGTGTACGAAGCAATAGCCGAGGGCGGAGTTACGCGCTTTCTTTCTGTTTTTTATTGCGGAGTTGCGGCAGAAGAAACCCAAGTTGGGCCGGTCCGTTCGGCGCGTATCTACTTTATGGATTGGGCATCTGAATATGGTGACTATCCTTTATACGCGCACGTCGGAGGAGCCAATAAACCGGGTCCTGCCGATGCTTTAGGAGCGGTGCGCAAATATGGTTGGGAACAATATAACGATTTAAACCAATTCTCCATAGGCTTTCCTACTTTTTGGCGCGATTACGAGCGGTTTGACCGTGAAGTTGCGACAGAGCACACCATGTATTCGAAAACCGATAAATTGTGGGCTATAGCAGAAAAGCGCGGCTTGTCTAATAAAGATAAAAAAGGCAACGCTTGGGATGAAGATTTTGTCAAATGGACGTTTGCCGACGGCAAAAAAGTAGAAAGTCCCACGGCTTCAAAAATATCCTTTCCCTTTTGGGAAGGCCAAGCTGAATATGGAGTTGAATGGATTTATGACGCGGAGGCGAACTCTTATAAAAGAGAAAACGGAGGTAAACAGCATAAAGATATGAATACCGACAGCCAAATTATGGCTTCAAACGTTGTTATTCTTAACACCCGCGCCAAGGGCCCAATTGACGAATTGAAACATATGTTATATGACACTATTGGGAGCGGCAAGGCTTTGGTTTTCCAAAACGGAAATGTTGTTCAGGCGACTTGGAAAAAAACAGCAAGAAGCACCCGCACCCGCTTTGTGGACGCCAAAGGAAAAGAGATTAGTTTTGTACGCGGCCCAATTTGGATTGAAGTTTTAGACCCGACAAGTAAAGTAGAATATTAATCCCGCCTTGGCGGGACTGCCCAAAATGAAGCATACATATGGCCAGCCTTACCGATTTTCTAGTTTCGAAAGTAAGAGTTAAGCTTCTTAAATCCTTGCTTGAAAACCCCAAGGAAATGTATCATGTGCGCGATCTTGTGCGCCGAACCAATGAAGAAATTAACGCGGTCAGACGGGAATTGGCCAGAATGGAAGAAGCCGGCATGGTGTACAAAGAAGCACGCGGCAACAGACTCTACTATTGGTTTAACAAAGACTATCCTTTTTTTCAAGAACTATTACAGCTTGTGACCAAAACCACGGGCTTGGGTTTTGCCATCCGCAAAAACCGCGGCAAGTTGGGAAAATTAAACTTCGTCATGTTTTCAGGTGAGTTTGTCAGGCATTTGGAAAAAAGTAATCCAGACCAAGTAGATGTCTTGGTGGTCGGAGAGGTGGTTTTACCTGAGCTTGGTAATTTAATCCATCAAGAAGAAGCAAAGCGGGGAATTGAAATAACTTACAGCCCAATGACGCGTGAAGAGTATGATTTCCGTAAAACCAGGCGCGACCCATTTATTCTTGGGATTTTGACTGGCAGCCGAGTGATGATTATTGGCAGTGAGCATGATTTTGTTAATTAATCAAACAATGGTACAAAAGGTTTTTCGAACAGGAAATAGTCTAGCTGTAACTATTCCTTCCCGTTTTGTAATGACGGTTGGCATAAAATCAGGCGATTACGTCAAGTTACGGGAAGAAAAAGAAAGAGGGAGGCTGGTTTATCAATTTGCCGGATCCCGCCAACTTGCGCTTGACGAGAAGTTCTTCAAGACACGCAAAAGGAAACAACAGTAATGCTGCCTGTGAAAAAATTAGCTTTCATCTTTTTTATAACGTTTTTATCTTTACTTTTTGTTCTGCCTGCGTCTTATCCCATTAAACTAGATTTCTTGGGGGTTAGAGTTGACTCTACTCTTGTTCGCCAGCCGATTTTATTTAGAAACGGAGACTTTGTTTTTATCCGCGACTTCGAACTTAAACTAGGATTAGACCTTGCCGGAGGCAGTCATTTAACTTTTGAAGCCGATGTGTCCAAACTTCCGCAAGAAGACTTGGTTTCGGCTCTTGACGGGACAAGACGGGCAATAGAGAGGCGCGTTAATATCTTTGGTGTTTCAGAGGCGACTGTGCAGACTTCCAAAGTAGGGCAGTCGCACCGTATTCTTATAGAACTTCCTGGAGTGAAAGATACACAAAGCGCCGTAGATTTAATTGGCCGTACTGCCCAGCTTGATTTTCGCGAGTTGGTAAACCCGGACGAGGCAACCGTGTCGGGAACACCCCTGACGCTTGCCAATACAAAACCTACCGGTTTTACGGGTGCTGACTTTAAACGTGCGCGGCCGGGTTTTAGTTCTACGACTAGCGAGCCGATTATAGAGTTTGAGACTAAAGATGAAGGGAAGAAGAAATTTGGCGATATAACCAGCCGGCTTGTCGGTAAACCATTGGCAATTTTTTTAGACGAGAACCCGATTTCTGCTCCAATTGTCAACACGCCCATAACCGAAGGGGTAGGACAAATAAACGGCAGTTTTACGACCTCGCAAACCAAAACTTTATCATCATTACTTAATTCCGGAGCACTGCCCATACCGGTTACTTTAATTGAGCAAAGAACAATAGAAGCAAGTCTGGGGAAAGAGTCTGTGCAGGCAAGCGTAGTGGCTGGAGTGGTTGGCTTGACGATGGTCGTTCTTTTTATGGTTCTTTACTACGGAAAGCTGGGTTTTTTGGCAAGCACCGCCTTGGTTATTTATGGAATTCTCTCTTTAGCGCTTTATAAATTAATTCCTATCGTTTTGACCCTGCCCGGGATTGCGGGTTTTATTCTTTCTGTGGGAATGGCGGTTGATTCAAACATTTTAATCTTTGAGCGTATGAAGGAAGAACTAAGAGCAGGTAAGCGTTGGCAAGACGCCATGGAAGCGGGGTTTGGACGTGCTTGGGATTCAATTCGCGACGCAAATATTGCGACTCTGGTCACTGTTTTTATTTTATTTAATCCCCTCAATCTCGAGTTTTTGCATACTTCCGGCCCTGTCCGCGGGTTTGCCCTTACTTTGGGATTGGGAATTGCCTTAAGCTTGTTTACCGGCGTTTTTGTCACACGCACGCTATTGCGTACGTTTGGAAGGAGGAAAGAATGAATTTAAACTGGATGAAATTAAGACCGTTATATTTGTTGATTTCTGGCGTTGCCCTGTCTCTGTCTTTTTACTCTATCTTTGTCTGGGGATTCCGTTATTCAATTGATTTTACCGGAGGAGTAACTGTTGATTACCGTTTTCCTTCTCAACAAAGCACCGAGGCAATAAAAACTGCTTTAGGGATAAATATGGAAGAAGCGCCAAAATCAATTACACAATCTGCCGAGCGGACAATTCAATTAAAATATGGCCCGGAATTTAACCAAGAGAAAGCAGGGAAATTAGGCGCAAGTTTAAGCCAAGCTTTGGGTGAAAATCCTGAAATTGTGCGTTTTGAGTCTGTAGGACCTGCCCTGTCGCAGGAAATTTTGCGTAAAACTTATGTTGCGGTAGCCATTGCTTCTTTAGGAATTTTACTGTGGGTTACCTATCAGTTTAAGAGTCTGAAGTTTGGAGTTTCCGCGATTTTAGCAATGATCCATGACTCGGTAGTTCTCTTGGGTACGTTTGCGGCGCTCGGACACTATATGGGAGTAGAAGTAGATATTCTTTTTGTGACGGCAATGCTGACCATCCTTTCCTTTTCGGTACACGACACAATTGTTGTCTATGACCGGGTACGGGAATCAATGCGCAAACATCCGGGGGTGCCTTTGTACGACTTGGCGAATAAAGCAGTATCCGAAACCCTAGTCCGGTCGGTAAATAACTCTTTAACCATTATCTTTATGTTGTTTGCCCTCTTTATTATGGGAGGAACAACTATCAAATGGTTTGTCGCGGCTCTTCTTATCGGCACGATTTCCGGGACTTACTCTTCGCCGTTTGTCGCTGTTCCGCTTTTGGTTACTTGGGAAGAATTGGAAAAATGGTGGAGGGGTAAAAAGAGATAATGCGTTATTTGTATTTTTCAATCCTTTGCAGTAAATATTCGCGGGTATTTCTGGACTGATCTTTTTCAACCTCGCCAAACAGCTCGTTTAGAATTTTGCCGACTATTGGTCCTGAAGGAATATTCAAGGTTTGCATAATATCTTTACCGTTTACCTTCAAATCACGGACTGAAAAAGGTTGAAGTTGCACTTCTTCTAAACGCTCTTTAAATTCTTCCAACCGCCAAGAGGTTTCTGCCGCACCCCCGCCCAGCCTGTCGCCGGTGCGCAAATCAAGCATGTCTTGCACATTTTCTTTCCCTACGTTTCTTATAAACCTACGAAGAGCAGTATCTGTTTGTTTTTCTGAAACCGTAAATTGGTGCCAGCGCACAAGCCTCCAAAGTCTATCGCGTTCATCGCGCGAAAAACGCAGTCTGTCGGCAATTGCTTTTGCCAGCCTTGCGCCGACAACTTCATGGTTGTAAAAGGTAATAACACCCGCAGAGGTAATTTTTTGCGTTTTTGGTTTGCCGATATCGTGGATTAGCGTCGCAAAACGCACGAGCGGATCTTTCGAGGGGCAAAACTTTAAGGCATACAAACAATGGGTTCCCACGTCGTAAATGTGGTGCCGTTCCGGGCTTTTTTGTTCCACGCCAAACCCTATTGTAATTTCAGGTAAGATTTGCTCCATGAGACCTGAGTTGTAAAACAGCATCATACCCTCGTAAGGATTGTTACTAGCTAAAGTTTTGAAAAGTTCTGTCTTAATTCTTTCCCAGGCAACATGTTTTACGGAAGCAGAATGCGTTTTAATTGCCTCAAACGTCTTGGGTTCGATTTCGAAACCAATTTCGGCCGCAATTCTTACTGCCCGCATCATGCGCAGAGCGTCTTCATTAAATCTTTCAACAGCGTTGCCTACCGCCCGGATTAATTTATCCTTAAGGTCGCCTCTTCCGTTAAACGGATCTATAATATCTAAATTTTTATCCAAAGCCATTGCATTGATTGTGAAGTCGCGTCTCGCCAAGTCTTCTTTTAAAGATTTTCCCCATTCAACATGATCAGGACGCCTGCGGTCAGAATATCCTGTCTCTTGCCGGAAAGTGGTGATTTCATATGGGTTGTGGTGTGATTCGTCAGCCAACCCCACTGTTCCAAATTTATTGTCGTAAAAGCCCTCAGGAAAAACTTGTAAAATTTCCTCGGGCGTAGCGTTGGTTGTAAAATCCCAGTCATAAGTTTGCCTCCCATCTAAAACGTCCCGCACAGCCCCGCCGACAATATAAATCTCATATCCGGCTTGTGCGAATTTGTCTAAAATGTTTTCAACAAACGAAGGGATTTTTATCTTCCGTCTTACCTTTGCAGCCATGGTATTATTGTAGCGCAACTATGTTACACAGAACAAAGAACAAAGAACATACAACAGAGGACATAGTCAGAATTCTTCTTGAGAATAGGGGAATAAAGACAAAAAAGCAAAAAGAGGAATTTTTTAATCCGCCGGACCTTGAGAAATTAACGTCAAAAGATTTCGGTGTAGACCAAAATCAACTGAATAAAGCCGTAAAGCGGATAAAACAGGCAATCGAAAAAGACGAAAAAATTATTGTTTATGGTGACTATGACGTTGACGGGATTTCTGCCGCCGCTATTCTTTGGGAAACATTAAATTCTCTTGGCGCAAAAGTGATACCCTATATTCCGAGTCGTTTTACAGAAGGTTATGGTCTATCAGAGACAGGAATTAAAAATTTAAAATTAGAAATTGAAAATTGCAAACCCCGATTTTATCGGGGCAAACTGTTGATTACTGTAGATAACGGTATTACTGCATACGAAGGGTTGAAATTTGCAAAACAGCAAGGATTAGACGTTATTGTTACGGATCATCATCAGCCCGGCGACAAACAGCCAGCCGCGTTAGCTATTATTCATTCAACGCAAATTTCAGGGTCTGCTGTCGCTTGGATACTCGCTAGAGAAGTAATTAAAAATTTAAAATTTAAAATTAAAAATTATTCCAGAGACCATCTCGGTCTCGTTGCCCTCGGAACCATTGCAGACATATTACCTCTAGTTGGTATTAACCGCGGGCTTGTCGTTCATGGCTTAAAAGTTTTACGAAATTCTTCCCGTTTAGGGATAAGAGCGCTTTGTGCTTCGGCGGCTGTTTCTCAGGATAGTTTGGATACTTATAACATAGGCTTTATTTTAGGTCCGCGTTTAAACGCTATGGGACGGGTAGATCACGCCATGGAGAGTCTCAGGCTTTTATGTACCCGTAATCCGCAAAAAGCAAGTGAGTTGGCAAGGAAACTGGAAAGCGCAAACCATCTAAGACAAGAAAAAACAGAAGCTGTTGTTTCTCACGTTGAAAGTATTCACGCTGATCCAGCTTGGAGCGACGGGAATATCCCTAAACTTTTATATGTTTATCACGCAAGCTACGAAGAAGGAGTTATTGGAATTGCTGCAGGACGGTTAGTTGATAAATACCATAGGCCGGCAATTGTTTTGTCAATTGGCGAAGAATATTCAAAAGCCTCGGCGCGTTCAATTTCTGGAGTAAATATCCTAGAGTTGTTGAAAAAAGCAGGAGATGGGATTTTTAAAAGCGTAGGTGGTCATCCAATGGCGGCAGGCTTTACCATCAAGACACAAGACGTAGAACTTTTGGGGCAAAGACTAAACGAGATTAGCGAATTAGAGATTAGTAATGAGGTATTGATAAAAAACGTAAGGATTGATTGTGAAATAAATCTTTTAGATGCAACCGAAGCTTTACTGAGTCAAATTATTAAATTCGCGCCCTTTGGTTTCGGAAATCCCGAGCCGGCATTTGAGACAAAAGGTGTAAACGTTTTAGAAATGAGACTTTTGGGTAAAGAGAAGAATCATTTAAAAATGTTGGTCGAAAAAGATGGGGTCACCTTTACGGCAATTGGATTCCGGATGGGCGAGTGGTATGCAAATTTGTCTCCAGATTTATCGGTAAATATTGTTTATGCAGTTGAAGAAAACGTTTGGAATGGCAATAAATCCCTCCAACTCAAGCTTAAAAGCATCACATTATCCTGATGTGCAAACCTGTTCCACCCCCGGTGTGGAATAGCTTGACACACAAGGATTAAGATGTGTTAATCTGAATAGTGCCCAGACGTAGGATTGTAATTACTACGGGAGAAATTTACCATATCTTTAATAGAAGTGTTGGACGCGTCCCTATTTTCAATTCAACAAGAGACTACAAGAGAGCCCTAGAAGTATTTCAGTTTTATGCTTACAGTAACCCTCCGTTAAAATATTCTCGTTTTAATGTTCTTCCAAGCGACCAAAAGGTTGCCTTTCTACAAAATCTGCATACGAGTCACCCTAAAATTGTCAAATTTATTACATATTGCTTAATGCCAAACCATTTTCATTTCCTCGTAACCGAATTACAGGAGAATGGAATTTCAACATTCATGAGAAATTTTCAAAATAGCTATGCAAAATTTTTCAACACCAAATATGATCGAACCGGCGCTTTATTCCAATCAATGTTTAAGGCTGTCAGGATTGAAACAGACGAGCAGTTGCTACACGTGTCCCGTTACATCCACCTAAATCCAGCAACATCTTTTGTACTGAGAGATGTGGAGGAGTTAGATCACTATCATTGGTCTTCTTGGAACACATACAACCAGTTGAGTGCGCAAGATGTTTTTGACACTTCGGCAATAATGTCGCACTTTAAATCACTAGAAGATTTTAGAAGATTCAATTTTGACCAGGTGGATTACCAGAGAAATCTTGATGAGATCAAGCACTTAAAACTAGAATGACCGTATGTGCAAACCTATTCCACACCCGGTGTGGAACGGCTTGGCACGTCAGGGTATTTTAAGGTTTGGGAAATAAGGCATATATCGGTTTTCCTGGTAGGTCTTTTCGAAAACCGGATTTTGCTTTTGCTACTTTTGCTCCAACTCTAAAATTTATCCAAGGATCCATCCATTTATTTCTGTACCAAACTAAAAAATGACCAGCCGGGTATTTCTTGGATTTTTTAATATAAATAATAGTTAGCGGTTCATCGATTTTCCAAGATTTTTTCTTGGAAAGATATTTGTAATTGTAAGCCAAACTATTTTCTTGCAGAAGAGACAATAATTCTCGACAGGAAGAACCTTTGTATATTTTTTGTTTCGTCTTAAGCAATTTCAAAGCTTTGGTATAAGGTGTTTGCAAAACAAAAGCTAAACAAGCAACGGCACAGCCGTATAAATGTCTTTGGGTAATAGATTTTCTTATAAGGCAAGTCTAGAATTTATAATTTAATATTCAAGTCTGTTGAGTACAAAAGTATCCAAACAATTGATTTTTCCCAGCTTCAGAAGGTATTATTAATCGCATGTCGCTACTTTTTAGGTAGCTTGAAATAACTGTAGGTTATTATGGAACGGACGTTAATTATCCATACTCCTGACAAGGTCGAGCATAAAGTCAAAATCTCCGGCTGGGTTTGGACGCGCCGTGACCACGGGAAAATTGTTTTTCTTGACGTTTCCGACCGCTCGGGAGTTTTGCAGGTTGTTTGCCAGGGCGGATTAGCCGAAGGATTAAAACCGCAAGACGTAGTTTTGGTAGAAGGCATTGTCGCCGCGCGGCCGGAAAAGCTTGTCAACCGGGATCTTCCGACAGGCGCTGTTGAACTGCAGGCAGAAAAAGTTGAAGTTTTAGCAAAAGCTCAAGAATTGCCGTTTGATATGGGCGTTGAAGATCTAGAACTTCAACTTCCGACGCTGTTAGACAATCGCGCATTAACTTTACGTCATCCGAAAGTAAAACAGATTTTTAAAGTGCAAGAAGCCATCATGGAAGGTTTCCGGCGTGCAGCTCAAAAACTTGAATGCACAGAAGTTTTTGTCCCAACAATTTCCTATTCTTCTACCGAGGGAGGCGCAGAAGTTTTCAAGGTTGATTATTATGGCTATCAAGCTTTTATGACGCAAAGCCCTCAACTGTACAAACAAATGATGATACCGGTGTTTGAACGGGTTTATTTAGTCTCACACGCCTATCGTTCTGAACCATCAATTACGACAAGGCATCTTTCGGAATCTATCCAAATGGATTGCGAGTTGGGGTTTGTTGAATTTGAAGAATTACTGGACGCTCTCGAGTTAGTAGGTAAAGAAACTTTGATATATGCCGCAGAGTCTTGTTCAGAAGTATTGAAAAAGTTTGGCGTAGAACCGCCAAAGTTTGGCACGAGCGTGCCGCGTTTAAAGATGCGCGAAGTGCAGGAGATTGTGGCGAAAAAACTGGGAAGAAAGCCTTCTGGAGATTTAGATTTAACACCGGAAGACGAGAGGGAAATTTGCGCTTGGGCACTGGAAGAACACAAATCAGATTTTGTTACAGTTACCCATTATCCGACTAAAAAGCGTGCGTTTTATTCAAAACCTGACCCAGAAGATCCGGAATATAGCCTAAGTTATGATCTTTTATACCGAGGGGTAGAAGTTTTAAGCGGCAGTCAGCGAATTGACGATTATGAGGAACTTTCAAAAATTATCAAAGAAAAAGGGATGAACCCTGATGATTTTGAAATGTATCTTCAAGCATTTAAGTATGGAATGCCACCGCATGGCGGTTTTTCTTTTGGTTTGGAAAGAATGACAATGAAGACTCTAAATTTAGCCAACATCCGCGAGGCGTCACTCTTTCCGCGGGACATGGAGAGGATAGACGTCCGTTTATCAAAAAATGCCTAAGAAGAAATCGCAAAAAAACCCCCCTTCGCGAAAGGTTACGGTGGGGCACAGCAAAAAAAGGAGTGAGTTTTTCTTGCCTTTAGCAGGCATTGTTTTAATGTCCTTTGTGGGTATGGGTTATTTCTACAATTCTTCCCAACCCGAAAAGCAAGCTGTCTTAGCCCAGGCCGTTGTCGAGGAAACTCCTAAACCTGTGTTCCGTGGGATAGGAGAAATTCCTGTGTTAACGGCGCGGGGAGTATATGCGTTTGATGTGGATTCAGGTGTTGAGCTTTTTTCCAAAAACGCAGAAGATCCGCTTCTTCCTGCCTCGACGACCAAAATTGCAACAGCTTTGGTGGCAATGGAAACCTATAAACCGGGTGACGTTTTGACAGTTTCCGGAACCAATAATGTTTTCGGGCAGAAGATGGGACTTTACACTGGTGAGAGGATTTCTGCAGAAGCTCTAATTTACGGAACGTTAATTCACTCTGCCAATGACGCCGCCACGGCATTAGCCGCCAGTTACCCGGGTGGACGGGGAGAGTTTATAAATGCTATGAACCAGTTGGCTTCTGATTGGGGACTTTCCAAAACCCATTTTACCAACCCTGTTGGATTCGACGAGTATCTGCATTTTTCCACCGCACGCGATTTGGCAATGCTTGCGCGTCTTGCCATGGAAGAGCCAAAATTTGCCCAGATTGTGGGTTTACAAAGTGCAGTTGTAACAAGTTTTGACGGGAGAACCGTGCATCGTTTAACTAACACAAACCAACTTTTGGGTAGCGTGCCGGGAGTGGTCGGAATAAAAACAGGACACACTATCACCTCTGGCGAATCTTTGGTGACCAGAACAGACCGCGACGGCCATAAAGTCTTAATTGCTCTTGTTGGTTCAACCAACCGCTTTGGAGAAACGCGCGCTCTAATCGATTGGATTTTTGCAAGCTATGTTTGGGAAAAAGAAGAAATTAGTCAGAAGTAGTTGTGTGTTGGTCTGGGGTAACTGCAGAGACGTAAGCGACAAACCCTCCATCTCCTTCAAAAACGATTACTGGTTGTAAAAATCCTTGAGCTGTCCCTGAGTCGTAATAAGCCAGATAAATTTTTCTCACTGTTATTTTGGTAACATCTTGTCCGTATTGCGCAATATATGCTTTGCCCGAGACGAGCTCATCCCAGGCGGCTTGGGTCGTTTTGAGAGGATAGGTTGAGGATTGAGCAAGGTCTATGGGGAAATAATGATACTCACCGGCAATAATCCTTAAATCCCGGTCATCAGATCCGGTGACCAAAAACCAAACATTAGCCTTTTTTCTGTTTGGAGCAACAACGGGTGTTTCCCCAACAGGCTGTCTAAAAAAATTAACCCGTACAAAATTTGCCTCAGAAAGCGAGCCTGTTGTCACGAGCTGGTCGCCATCAACCCGTAGAAATTCAAAAGAAATATTTCCTTTTTGTAAATCTTCTGTAAGTAAACCAGCAGACGAGAGAAAGGAACTAGCATCCCTAGCTGCCTCTTCTTGAGATTTTAGTTTAAGAGTTAGTAATTCAGGAGAGTCGGAAAGGCGATAGTTAACCGAAAGAGTTTTATTGACAGTGTTAATGTCCAAAGTTAAAGAAGTTCCCTCCCGGGAAAAACGGTAAATAGTTTCAGAAAGTGGTGTACCAGTACCAGGGAATCTAAGGTTGGCCGCAAGCTCCTGTGCCTCTTCAAGTTTTAAGAAAGAGATTTGCTGTTTGGGCATAAAATAGACGGGCATTGTGGTTGTTAATTTAGGCAATTCTCCGGTTGCGGTTTGCAAAGTATAGGAAAATGTCGGAAGCCCTGGTTTCTCGGGAAAATGCAGGGGCGGCAATTTTCCCCACACAATAGTTGGCGGCGGCGGAGAAGGCGGAAAATAGCTAATATAGACACGATATCCAATATTCCAAGCAAATCTGCCAACAACTAGCAGGATAACAAAAATAATAGTGTATTTAATTGCGCCTCTTGCGTAGAAGGCAATTTCTGTTAGGTTCATGTTTGAATTTTAGTATAGCTTCAGAGCATGATAGAATCAATCAGTCATGACTAATATTCGCACCAGAATAGCTCCCTCGCCAACCGGATTTGCCCATGTCGGTACAGCGTACGTCTGTCTTTTAAATTACGCTTTTACCCGGAAAAATGGCGGAAAGCTTATTCTTCGCGTTGACGATAGCGACACTAAACGTCATGTAGAAGGAGCAGAAAACGCAATTTATGCAGGCCTTTCCTGGTTGGGATTTGACTGGGATGAAGGGCCGGACAAGCCTGCCGACAGGCAAGGCAAGCCCGGAGAGTTTGGTCCCTACAGACCGTCTGAAAAGCTGGATATTTACAAAGCCAAGGCGGGAGAACTTATAAAAAAAGGTCAAGCTTTTGAGGACGAGGGCGCAATCCGTTTTAAAAATACAGGGCAAGACCAAACATGGCGCGACCTTATTCGCGGCGAAATAAAGTTTGGCGGAGGCGAGATTACCGACTTCGTGATTGTTAAGTCAGACGGTTATCCGACTTATAATTTCAATACGGTAGTCGACGATATAGATATGCAAATTACCCATGTTATCCGCGGGGAAGAACATATTTCAAATACACCCCGCCAGCTTGCTTTGTACCAAGCTTTTGGAGTTAAACCGCCGGAATTTGCCCATTTTCCAACATTGCGCAACGCAGACCGTAAAAAATTATCCAAACGCCGCGACCCGGTTGATTTAAGGCTTTACCGGGAAGCAGGTTATTTGCCCCAAGCCTTGGTTAATTTCTTAGGGCTTCTTGGATGGTCTCACCCTGAAGGTAAAGAAGTATTTGACTTAGCAGAATTTGTCGACAAGTTTGACCTTAACCGGGTAAGTCACGCAGGGCCAATCTTTGACACTAAAAAACTGGACTGGTTAAACGGTCTTTATATCCGTTCCACATCAGATGCGGAATTAGCAAAGATGCTTAACGAGAGGTCGACATACAACGTCAGTGAGGAGATGGCAGCTCTCGTCCGCGAAAGAATCTCTAAACTTTCTGAAGCCGACAGTTTACTTGATTTCTTTGTAAATCAGCCAGTTGTTGGCCGCGATCTTTTTGAGGGTGTTGAAAAATCCTCTTTGCATGTAATCACAGCGTTACACGTACTATCTAATATCAAGGATTGGAATTTAGAAAATATAAATAGTGCCTTAACAAAACTTATCGAAGAAAAAGGATTTAAGACAGGGGACTTTTACATGACTATGCGTCTTGTTTTAACAGGTAAAAGGATGACGCCGCCGATTAATGAATCAATGGTGATTTTAGGCCAAGATGAAGTTTTACAGCGCCTCGAAGAAGTGCAAAAAGTTTTGATTGAAATCGAGCCTCCCGAAATTGGTTAATCCTGATGTGTCAAGCTATTCCACCCCCGGTGTGGAATACGTTTGCACACCAGGATAAGAGGAAGGGGCAAGGTTAAAAACTGCCGCTTTAGCCTTAATTCTAGAAAGACGGCCGCGCGTTTAAAATTAAGCGCAATCCTTTAGCTTTACACCTCCGAGGTGTAAACGTGTAGATTACTCATAGATTAATACCAAATGGTTCTGGTTCTGTGATAAGGTTTGTCGTTTGGGGATTTGATCTGTCCCCTGAACCAAAACACCCCATCTATTTTTGCCGCAGTTGCTTGAGGAAATATCGGCTTAAGAGCCTTTGTTACAAGCTCAACTGCCCAAATAGTAGCTGCTCTAATTTCTACTTCTTCCTTGCTTCCTGCCGGAATTTCAATTTTATTGTCTATTTTATCTGCAAGCTGACTTGAATATTGTAAGATTCCATATTTTCTTAAAAGTTGCGGGACTTTGTAATCGGCGAAAGCTGTCAGTTTGTCCAGATTTTCAATTCTTCTTGAGACAATACCCATCTTTGTTAGGTCTGATATCATTCCCGGAACAAGTTGAGCTCGTTTATAAAATCTAACCTCGTTTTCCTCATGGTTGGCTACATCATTAAATACCTCAGGGAAGTCATTGGCTAGTGTAAGGACTATCCCTACAGCGTCGTTTTCTGCTATATCCAAGATTTTGCTAAACTCACCTTCAAATTGTTCCAACACCAAAACCCCCAATTTTTGCAAGAGACTCTATCGTTCAAAAAAAAGAGGGATTTGAGTGTTACCTCGCAGGATTTGTGCTAAATCCTTCTCGCGTATTCTGGATAAATACTCTGGGTCTACTAGGTTATAACCTTCGTCAACTGCTCTTCTCACCGCTTTTAGGAGGCCCGCACTTCCGTCATACGGTTGTCCATTTTGGCTCGCCCCAGAAACAGAAGTTGAGAGTGTCATAGACAATTATAAAACCTATATTTTGTTCATCTGTGCCCCCTTTAGGAGCGGTCTCGTCTGAAAGTTCCGAATCTTCAAGCTCGCTGGCTTTTACTGTTTCCTTGAACCCTTCGATTGCGCCTTCGTTTATATAGACATCTTTTAACTTCCGAATTACAGGCTCCACAGTCTCAAGGACGAATCCAGATTGCTTATTATTTGTTTTCTTTTGCATTGCGGACAGTATAGCAAAAGGAGATTTGGTATACTCGAATTGACCCATGCCCAAAAACTCTGCCCCGTTTGAAATTCTAAGACAAAAGTTAAAACTGCGTCATTTAGGCATTAAATCTTCGTTTGCCAAAAATCACCCCCATATTAAATTAGACCTTGAACAAATCCGCCAGCATTCGGCAAAGCTTTTAACAGCAGGTGCCTTGGGTTCTACGCTCCTTTTGCCTCCAGGGCAGGAGATTAATGTTCAACCTATGCCCCAAACCGTTGTCCACGCACTAAACCCGACTTTCGAACTGCCCTATCCTCCGCAAGATTGGTTAAAAGAACAGATGCGCCAAGTGTTGCCGGCAATCAAAGATCCATGGGCAATGCCATTTTTGACTTCGGGCGAGGAAAAGGTAATTGGTAAAATTATCGAAAAGGCTACAGGTATTTCTGCCGTAGCCGCACTCGAAGGCGAGCGTTTGAACACAGTCTATGGCTATATCGGCGCAGAACAGCATTTGCGCCGCTGGCCAGGTGATTCAATTGCTAACCACGGAGAACTTGCTAACGTTGAAGGGATGGCGCCCGGCAACGGAGGGTTTGGTTATTTTGCCCGAGGGCGGGAAGATAAAGAAGGAGTTGAACGGGAAAAGTATTATGTTGTAGTGCAGCTTATGTATTTCCCTGATTGGGGAAAACGTACTCGATATTTAGCCGACTGGTACAAATGGCGCAAGATGATTGTTGTTAATCCGGATAACGGAAAGGCGGTGGTAGCTGTTATTGGGGATGCAGGGCCTGCCGCGTGGACAGGAAAACATTTTGGCGGAAGTCCGGAAGTGATGGACATTTTAGGCGGAAAGAGGTACAAAAAAGGGAGAGTTTTGTTCTATTTTGTCGATGACCCTGCCAACAAAGTTCCCTTGGGAGAAGTACAGCATAAGCCTGGTAGTTTAGAATACAAACCGATTCTAAACCCTATGGACGAATTAAACAATTTAACACCTAAACAATTCAACAATGAGTAAATTATTTTTCGATCACTTAATAGAATTTGAAGAAATAGAGATTGAGCTTAAAGGACTCGATATCAGTTCCGAAGAAAAAAAAGAGCTTGAACAGCTGGTAGATGGCATGGTGCACCATCGCGTGATGGACCGGATTCTGACGCATCTGCCCCGTCACCACCACGCAGAATTTATCGATCGCTTCCACAAAGCGCCTTATGACCCCAAACTTCTTTCTTGGATAAACCAGAGAATTGAGGCAAGTGTTGAAGAACACGTCAAAGACGAGATAAAAAAGCTAAAACAAGAAATCCTCGAAGACATCCACTCAAGTCGTAAAAGCAAGAGCGATACTTGAAAATTTTAAGAAACCTAAAAATTAGGATTCTTTAACTCATTTTTGCAGTTAGCATCCAAAGACCTGCTGCGCCGACGAGAACATAAACTAGGTTCTCAACTGCTGGCCAGCTGCCAAGGAGCATATTTACTAAATTCCAGTCCCCACCACCCAAAAAGGAGGCGAGTCCGACAAGACCCCAGTTGACGGCACCTATTACTACTAGCCACCAGCCCAAAGTCTCAACAGTGCTGTTTGTTCCTTTTGCCATATTATTAGATTTAAGTTTTCACCTCCTTTGTACTACATATTAAATATGTGTGTTATGACATACCTTTGTCAACCCCGTTAGAAATATATCAATCAACCTCATTGTAGAATGTTTTTAAAACTAAATTTTCTAACGGGGTCAATATCCTGAGACTACTACTTGACAAGGAATTGATCCGGATGTATATGTGTGGAAGCCCAGACATTAAATGAGTAATCCCTGGCTTAAGAAATTTCTTGCCTCTTTACAGATTTTTCTTCTGGTCTTAGCCCCCCAGTTTACCTTTCCATTACTTGCACTTGCCCAAGAGTCGTCCGAGTCGGCACAAACAGTAGAAGCACAGACTGTCCTGCAAGTCGCGCCCTCACCAAGCCCGGAGCTGACAGTCCCCATTGAGCCAGTTTCTTCTCCCGAACCTAGTCCTAGTCCCGAACCAACATCTGCTTCAGAAGAAAGCCCTGCTCCTTCTATTGAACCTTCTCCTTCGCCGATAGAGTCCAGCCCGCCACCAGCAGAAATTGTAAGTGATCCATTGTTAGAATTGATCCAAAATGTAATCCAAGTTCCTGTTTGGACATTAAAAGACGGAGTTTATACCAGTGAAATATTAAGGCACGATGTGGTTTACAAGTATCCTGGCAATGAAAAACTGGCAATTAAATTTACTAAGCTTCCGCTTTTATCAGGAACGATAACTGTAAAAGAACATGAGGTACCGCAAAATGTGGATAAGGCAGGCAGTAAGGATTATGAAATCACTTCAACCATGCAAAATGGAAGCTTTTCTTTTGACTTAACTTTGCCAACAAACGACCCGGGTAAGGAGGTTCTAAGTTCCCAGGACGGACAAAATTATGACACCGTCAATAACGAGAAAGTGGTTTCGGCAGACACGATTACTATCAAGGGTGTTACCCATTTAACACACTTTATTGTGGGTGATGGGACTGATGATCCCAATCATCCAATTATTAACGAGTTTGTTTCTAGTCCGTCGAGCGGAAACAACGAGTGGGTGGAATTGCTAAATACAACCAACAGTCCAATTAATTTAACTGGATGGAAATTCACCGAACTTAATACTCCCCAGAGTACGCCAGTGGAAGTGGATTTGCTTTCTCTTTCAGGAATTCTGCCGGCGCATGGCATTTTAGTTTTTGATGTCGGAACTACAAATTTGAACAATACTGGTGATTCTATAGGTTTGTCTAATGGGACTACGGTAGTTGATCGCGTAACATATGGCACAGTTGTTAGCTTTACTACAACTACCGGTTTGGCAACATCACCAAGTTCTAGCCAGAGCGCGGTTTTTGATGGCACGGTTTGGTCTATATCCGCTACTCCTACTAAGGGTTGGTTTAATGATGCTGGTCAGTCGGGGAAAGCTCCTCTTCTAAGTACTATTGACTCGACATTATCAGGACCTGGTGTGGGTATAACTTCTAACATTGGCGAACTTACTGATCCCTCTGCCACACCAGCTACGGAAGGAGCTGGTGCTTTGTATTTTGAAAAAACAGGACAGGGCAAGATTGTTTTTGAAAAAGTTTTAAATATGAGTGATCAAGCAACAGTTAATATTTTACAGAGTTTGGGTACGGCTATGGAAATGTCAAACGGTCATATAAAGTTCGACTCTACCACTGCCACAGCTATGGTTGCAACGGGAGCCAAGATTTATATGAATGGTCTTAGTGATTTTAACGCCATGCCTAACTTGATAGTTAAGAATGACGTGGGAACGACGATTGATCCTAGCGACGCGTCCAATTATCCGACGATTGTTAAATCTTGGGATAACACTGCAAAAACTCTTACCTTTACTACCAGTCACTTTACCCAATTTGATGTAGAAAAACCTATTACGAATGATACAACTGGAGTGAAATATGCAACCATTCAGGCTGCAATAGACGCAGCAACTACAGGTAACACGATTAGTATTGCGGCGGGAACATATGTAGAAAATGTTTCTATTGACGCCAAGACAAATCTCACAATCCAAGGTGTGGGAGCTTCAACTATTATTGAGCCGGCAAGCGGGATCGGTTTTGCAATTAAGAATTCTGATGGCATAACAATAAAAAAACTTAAAATTCATACTACGGGAACTAATGCGCATGGAATTTGGATTCCAGGTGATGCTAACAGTTATGGAGATTCTGACAATATAACAATCCAGGACAATACAATAGTTATCGATGGAGCATCAACAGGAATTTATGCAGAACAGGTAAACCCAGCTCATAACGGCTGGACAATTTCAGGAAATAGTATTACTGCAAACAACGGTATGACTGCAGAATTATACGATGTTACAGATTCACAAGTTACTGGAAATACATTTGATGGATCAACTTCTAATTCAAACGTAATTTGGTCAAGCGAGTTGTCTAATTTATCCAATCTTATCTTCAACAACAATACTGTAAGTGATTCCACTGGAAGTCAAGTTGCCTTCATAACAGATTTTATAGATTACTTAAGAGATGATTTAAACGTAGGAGTGTATACAAATATAAACACAGTTACAGCAAATGGAAATACGTTTAATACTTGGGGCTCAAGAGCAATTAGGATTGGTTCTGCTATTGGTACTGGAACTGTAACGGGAATAACAATAAGCTCAAATACCTTTAATATGACTACTGATACCACTGAGGTGATCGGCGGCACAGCAGGAAGTAGTGCAACAGGAACAGGAAATACTTTTAATGTCAGCGGTACGGCCAAAATCCAAAAGGCAATTGATGCAGCCAGAGACGGTTCAGGGACAAGCGGCGATGTTATAAAAGTCTCAGCCGGTACTTATACAGAAGATTTGACTATTTCTTCAACCAAAACTAATCTGGAATTATCAGGAACAGGCTCGCCAACTATCAAAGGTGTAGCAACTGTAGTAACTGCCAATTATCCTCAGGCTGTACCAAATATTGAAATTTTGGCCAGTGGAGTAAAATTGCACGGTTTTACTATCGAGGGACCAAATTATAGTATTTCAACTTATTCGAGCGGAATGTTAATTGGCGCATCGAATGTTGAGATATATTCAAATTCCTTTAAAATTCCAGATAGTAATTTAAACACTGATTTTAATGGTCCTATGAGTAATGGTATTCAAACATGGAGTAGCGGTAATAAACCAGGGGTTGATATTTCAGGTTTGAGTATTCACGATAACACCTTTACTTCTTTATCGCCCGCTCAAGCTGCAGGATACGAAGGAATTTATTTGAATCTGGATACTGGTTCAACTGTGGTAACTATTAAAAATAATACTTTCACTGGCAATATTGCT
>Ga0155819_145_pt1 | contig 22841 bp, 24 predicted proteins | sample RifCSPlowO2_01_FD_107473 | JGI IMG/M metagenome (GOLD analysis project Ga0155819, IMG submission 107473) | Candidatus Blackburnbacteria bacterium RIFCSPLOWO2_01_FULL_41_27 | reverse complement strand
GCAGTTTTCCGCAAAAATCACAACTTTCGGGAGTGGTTGTTAATTAAACCCAAAGGAACAAAACGCTGGCAATTGCCAAAAGGAAAAATTGACCGAGGCGAAAAATCAGCCGATACAGCAGTCCGGGAAATCTTTGAAGAAACAGGTGTACGGGCGTGCGTTGTGGAAAAAATAGAGGATATTAAGTATTTTTTCGTCCAGGACGGTGAACGAATTTTCAAAGTAGTGACGTTTTATTTAATGAAGTCGACGGATGATAAAGACACGAAAATAGAAAAGCAATGGGAGGACGAAATTGAAGAAGCAGTTTGGATTGCCGAAAGCGAAGCTCTGAAAAGATTATCTTTCAAAAGCGAAAAAGAGATTTTAAGAAAAGGGATTAATACGCTTGGAGAGGTCGGATAGTTTGGTTTATTCCGATGGTTTCGAAAACCATTGTCTCGCAAGAGACTCGTGGGTTCAAATCCCACCCTCTCCGCACAGAGTGTGGGCGCAAGTGGCGTGATTTGTGGCGGGAATATGGCGCGAATGTGATATACTAAAGACGTGTACACGCCCAAATTTACGCTTACCCCAAAGTTAACAAATTGGATTGCCCAGATTGAAGCTGTAAAGCAAAAGATTGACAGATCAAATATTTTGCCGGAAAAAGAAATTGCCCTAAGATATCGAGCAGCCATAGAGTCTGCTCACAGCTCAACCAGTATTGAAGGCAATCCTCTAAACGAAAAACAGGTTAAGGCAGCCTTAGCCGGAAAGTTGAATGCTTGGGAGAAAAGAGTTATTGAAGTAGTCAATTACAAGAAGGCTTGGGATTGGATCCTAAAAAGAAATAAGAGACAATCCAAGATAACAATTAGAGATATTTTGAAGCTTCATGCGTTGGTTGCAGATCAACTTCTTCCTGAAAACAAAATTGGAAAGCTTAGGCCTGGCCCCATTTATATTGTTGATATTATTGATGGTAAAGACGTTGTTCGGTATACTGGCCCGGAAGCGTCAGAAGTGAAGAGTCTGCTTGTAGAGTTGTCGGACTGGTTGAACAAAGAGAAAAACACTCTACATCCGGTTCTGGTTGCTGGCATATTGCATTATGAATTTGTCTCAATCCACCCATTCAGTGATGGTAATGGAAGAGTTACTCGTTTGTTGGTGAAACTCTTATTGGATTTATTAAACTATGATTTTAGAGGATGTTTAGTTTTGGATACATACTATTGGCAAAACACGAACCGTTATTATCAAAACCTCAATCAAGCAAAAAAGTATCGAGATCAGACAAAAATTGATCTAACTAATTGGTTATCCTATTTTATAGAAGGTTTTTATCTTGTTGCAAAGGATTTGGAGAGAAAAATAGAGGTTGTAGGCATTACAGGACAAGAGCAAACGATTAGATTAAATGATAATGAGATGCAAATTCTTGAATTTACCCAACAATTCGGACAGATTTCTTTAAAGGACGTACTTGAGATATTGCAAGTACCAGAAAGAACAGCACAGCGCAGATTAAAAAATTTAGTGATAAAAGATTTGTTAAAAGCAGAGGGCAGGGGTAAAAATACGCACTATATCCTTAAAAAGAGATTGAAATAATCCGATAAATATAAAAAGAGTATGCAAACAATTATCCTTCCAGGATATTCACTTAAAAATAAAGACTGGGCAGAGCAGGTAAAACAAGAATTGGGTTCTGAGACCAGAGTCGTTTATTGGCCTCACTGGGAAAATCCAGAAACAAAAACAGACTGGGAACAGTTGGCAAGTGAGCTCGCTGCGAAAAACACAGAAGAGGTAAATATTGTCGCCAAATCTGTCGGGACTTTAGTTGCAATGTTACTCCTAAGAAACGGAGTAAAAATTAAAAAACTTGTCTTGTGCGGAGTGCCTGTTCTAGATTTTCAGGAAGGCGATGAGAAATTATTTGATGCCTTGAAAGGCTTTCCTTCCGAAAATATTCTGTGTATCCAAAACGAAAATGATAACCACGGATCTTTTGTCGAAGTAGAAAAATTTTTACATTCTATAAACCCGCAAATTAAAATTGTTTCTAAACCAAGAGACGATCATGAGTATTATTATTCAGAAGATTTTAAACAATTTCTTGCTCCCTGAAAGTTAAGCTTGCTTCTCCACGCTATACTTGTCTCGAGGAGCACTACTACGAGAGATGGATCAAATTGAGGAAATAAAAAGAAAGACGGATGTTGTCGAACTCATTTCAGAGTCTGTTGAGCTGAAGCGTGCAGGACGCAACTTCAAAGGGCTTTGTCCGTTTCATGGCGAGAAAACCCCTTCTTTTATGGTTACTCCGGAATTGCAGATATTTAAATGCTTTGGTTGCGGTTTGGGAGGCGATTGTTTTCGTTATGTTCAGGAATTTGAAAAGGTCGACTTTCCGCAAGCTCTAAAAATATTAGCAGACCGCGTTGGCGTTAAATTAAAGCCGTTAAAAGGCTTTACCGGCTACGAAGAAAGAGAGGAGATTTACAGGATAAATTATACTGCAGGCGAGTTTTATAAGTATGTGTTAAACACACACAAAGCTGGAGAAAAGGCGAGAGTTTATTTAAAACAGCGAAAAATTACGCCAGAGGCAATAAAAGATTTTGGGTTGGGATATTCTCCTGACCAACCCTCGGCGCTAGTTGATTATTTGACTAAAAAAAGAGGGTATAGCCCGAAAGTTATTGAAAATTCCGGTCTTGTTGTATTTCGGGGCAGTCAATATTTCGACCGCTTTCGAGGGAGAATTATTTTTCCTCTAAAAGACCATTTGGGGAATGTCTTAGCGTTTGCCGGGCGTGTAATAGAAGACCGCGGTGAAGTAGCAAAATATATTAATGGTCCGGACACGCAAGTGTACAAAAAAGGCAGAACTCTTTATGGGCTTGATGTTGCGCGCAGTGAGATTAAAAAGGCTGGCCGGGCAATTATTGTCGAGGGCGAGCTGGATTGTATTTCCTGTTGGCAGGTGGGGATAAAAAACGTGGTTGCTATTAAAGGGTCTGCTCTCACGGAAGATCAGGCGTCTCTCCTTTTCCGTTTTTGCTCGGAAGTTGTGCTTGCCCTAGACAGCGATTTTGCAGGGGACGCGGCCGCCAGGCGCGGTCTTGAAATTATGAAAACCCAGGGATTTTCAGTTAAAGTTGCTGTTTTGGGTAAATACAAAGACCCGGACGAGATGGCGGATAAGGATCCAGAGGGTTTAAAAAAGGCTCTAGAGAATGCAGAGGAAGTGCACGACTTTTTAATCAATTCTGTGTTTAAAAGGTATGACACCCAAACAACTGAAGGAAAGTCTAAAATAAGCCGCGAGATTGCCCCTATCTTGGCTTTGATAGAGGACGAGATTATCAAAAGCCATTGTGTGAAGATTGTGGCTCAAAGATTGCAGGTTCCGGAAGAAGCAGTGCTCTCACAAGTCGCAAAAAGAGAGGTAAAACAGGCCGCTGTGCAAAATTCTCAAGAGAAAAACTCAGAGATAAGAACAGGTAGGGTAATTACCGAAGAACACCTTTTATCCTTATTGCTTAATTTTTCTCCAAGTACTTTACAAGATGAAGACACAACGGCCGTTTTCCAATCACCGGGAGCAAAAAGAATCATTGAGGAGTTGCAAAACCAATATGGCGGCAAAATTGAAAACTTTGACCCTGCGGTTTTTGCTAAAAAACTCCCAGACGAATTAGTTGACTTGTTTGCCAGCCTTTTTCTTGCTTCTGGCGAACACAACGATCCTGAATTTGTTAAAAAAGAAATAGAATCCGCCAAAAGAAATTTGGCGGTGATGCAGACAAAAGAAGAGATAGAAAAACTGACGTTCAAAATACGGGAGTTTGAATCCCAAGGAAAGCAGGAAGATGTAGTCTCTTTTGAAGAAAAACTAACAGAACTATCCCGCCAACTGACCAAGCTTAGATCAGAAAGCTTGTAGTATGGTCAAAATAGGCTCGAGGGGGTATAATTACAGGATATATGGCTAAACTTCGAAAAAGCACGCTGGATCTATTCGATAAAGGTAAGTCGCAGGGATTTCTCACCCAAGACGAAATTCTTGAGGTTTTTCCGAACGCTGAAGACCGCATTGAGGAGCTTGACGAGCTTTATTTTCAACTAATTGCGGAAGGAGTCGATGTTTTTGAATCGGTTACCGAATCAGACCTGGTTGACGAAACCAAATCTCTAGATGTACTCGAGCGCGAAATCGAAGCTTTGACTCGGCTCGACGCCGGAGCTTCAACAGACCCGGTCCGCCAATATCTGCGCGAAATTGGACGTTTCCGCCTCTTGACCCCTGAAGAGGAAGTAGATCTAGCCAAAAAAAATGAAAACAGTGACCGCCGTGCTAAAGAAAAACTAACCCAGGCAAACTTGCGCTTGGTTGTTTCTATTGCTAAAAAGTATGTTGGCCGGGGATTGACTTTGCTTGATTTGATTCAAGAAGGAAACCAAGGGCTTATCCGTGCTGTAGAAAAGTACGACTGGCGCAAAGGATTTAAGTTTTCAACCTACGCTACTTGGTGGATTAGACAGGCAATTACCCGCGCCATTGCTGATCAAGCGCGTACTATCCGTATTCCGGTCCACATGGTTGAAACAATCAATAAACTTTTCCGCATCTCGCGAAAGTTAATGCAGGAGCTTGGCCGCGAACCGGCTATTGAAGAGATTGCCACAGAAATGGAGATTGCACCAGACCGCGTGCGCGAAATCTTTAAAATCGCTCAAGAAGTTACTTCGATTGACGCCAGAGTCGGTGACGACGAAGATAGTTTTTTAGGGGATTTTATTGAAGACACAACCCAACCATCACCGGTCGACCAGGCTTCCCGAGAACTTTTAAAAGAAAGCTTAGAAGAAGTGTTTGCCACTTTGTCCGATCGTGAAGCAAAAGTATTGAGATTACGCTTTGGTTTAAACGGCAATAAACCGATGACTTTAGAAGAGGTTGGTAAAGAATTTGGAGTTACGCGCGAACGTATCCGCCAAATTGAGGCCAAGGCTTTAAGAAAATTGAAACACCCCTCAAGGCGGAAGAAGCTTCAGGACTACTTGGAATAGAAAATATAGAATTTAGGCTTTTGGGATTAAACAGTCTAGCGGCACAAAACTAACAACGTCTTTGGTGTCGTTTGGATTTGTTCTGTATTTAAACGCCACCCAGCTTAAAATTCCTTTTTCTGCTTGTCCACCTCCTTGTCCTTTCCAGAGAACTCCTCTTATTAAATACCCGGCTGAAAGTTGTTTAATCTTGTTTTCTCCGGCGCTTTGAAACTACCCACTCTGCCTTGATAATTGTTGGATCTTCTAAAACCGTACGTGCCCTCTGCTGTTCTGCGTTTTCTCTTTGCCCGGCAAGCTCGTTATAAGCCCTACCGAGAGTGCACTGCCAAGGAGAGCAGCCCTGCCGAGAAACAATCTTCGCGCCGGATCATCTACCTCTCGACTGTCAGACATGGTCATTATTTTACCACTGAAAGACAAGAAAAAACTTCACAATTCCAGAATCGATAAATAATTCAACAAGTTGAAAGTTAAACACCTTGGCTGTCTTGAAGTTTGTCGATTATGTCGCGGATTGAATCATGAACAAGGGCGGAAAGCTCTTCCTTATTAAACCAGATATTATTTATTGTTTCTTGATCTAAACCCGCATTGGCCATAGCCAGAAGCCACTTAGTATCAGAGCTTGCCCTGGCGCTAGCCCCGATTCTATCAAACAGTGATTTTAATGCTGTTCTTGTTTCTTGGTCTGATATTGATGCAATATATTCTTTTGCTTGTAAACTTATAGCAAACCCCAATTGAAGTTTGGCACCCAATTCGTTAGTTAGTTGATCCAGACTGTTTTCCCAACTAGGTCTTTCGGACATAAGGCGCTATTTTACTCCCCCTCTTCGCTGATTTCAAGTTAAACCGCTGTTTCCAATATTTTCCAAGCGTTCGATTATTCCGGAAGTTATTAAAGGAAGACAACGGCTCTTGGGCTACTTCTTGTTTTACCAATCTCCTGAAGATCCGCCTCCGCCTGAACTTCCTCCGCCAAACCCGCCGAATCCTCCGCCCCCGCCGCCGCCTGCGAAAAATCCGCCTCCTGAGTGCCACCAGTCAGTTGGTTTCCCCTCTGTTTTACGCTTTTGACGATATTCATTTTCAGGGCAGGAGTGAGGGAAAAATCGGTTTTTGTGAAAGAATATATTTTGTCCAGGGAACGGGAATTAAAGAATCTTTTGAAATCCGTAAAGGAAGTGCTTCGTTGAGAGGGAGCGTCTTAGCTAAAAAGACGGCTGGCATTTAAGATTGTCATGTTAACTATCTTCTTGCCTCTTTTGGTCACGATGATATCATTTTTATCAAGAGCTGACATATCGCTCTTTTTTGCCTCCTCAAAAATCACATGCACAGCATCGCCTTCTCTGTCATAAGAGATCCACAAAGGGGGCTTGCGCATGCCCATAACATGATGCAGTCCCAGTTTTGGTAGAATAGTATTTACAAATGTTTGTTCCATATTAATTCTTTCTTAAATAACCAATGGGTATCGGTTGTTTCATAAGCTGTAATAATAAACCCGTCAGTCTCTGTCTCTTTGTATATTATCACAAGGCAGCTTCTTTGAGAAATTTTTTTAACGGCTAGTAACTCTCCAGCTCCACCACGAAAAATATAATCCGGGTTTTTTATTGTTGCTAAAACTTGCTTTTGTCTATCAATAAGACTAGGATGCATTAAAACAATATGTTTCCACCGTTCGGCAGTAAGACGAATTTTGACCTTATTTTTAGAAATGGTAGTAGTGATATCCACAAGTTAATTTTACCACTGATAAAGTGCCTATTTAGCAAGAAAAAATCTCAAAGGTTTGTTTTACCAATCTCCTGAAGATCCGCCTCCGCCTGAACTTCCTCCGCCAAACCCGCCGAATCCTCCGCCCCCGCCGCCGCCTGCGAAAAATCCGCCTCCTGAGTGCCACCAGTCAGTTGGTTTCCCCTCTGTTTTACGCTTTTGATAAACAGTAGAGAGAATGTAGTCAAGAACCGTTCCTAAAATCCCAAGTATAACAAGGGCAATCAAGGCTATAATTACAGAAGCGGCTATAATTCCAACAACCGCCCCGATTCCTCCGCCGACTATGCCCCCAAGCCAGATGCTTTTTGTCCTTGACATATAGGCAAAAAGATACAAGGCTGCAACAAATAACAGGGGAAGGCCTATTTCAACTAGAATTTTGACCCAGGGAGGAGTTTTTTTGTCGTTTGGCGCTTCTTTGACAGGATCGGTAGAGAGTTGAATTTTTATGGATTCTGTTGCCCGTACAATTCCTGTAAAATAATCGCCTTTTTTAAATTCAGGAGCAATAATATCACGGATGATGCTTCCGGCTTCTGAATCGGTTAAATAGGGCTCTAAGCCGTAACCGGGTTCGATACGTATTTTTCGGTCTTCAATAGCGGCAAGAAGCAGGAGCCCGTTATCTTTTCCGGCATTACCAATTTTCCATTCTTCAAATGCCCGGACTGTAAAGTCGTCGATATCGCCGCCGTCTAAATTACTGACGAGAACGACGGCAATTTCATTACCGGTCTGGCTTTTGTAGTTTGCCAAATCTCTTTCAAGAGTTGTTTTTTGTTCACTCGTTAAAACACCTGCAAAGTCATTAACGTGTCCGTTTGGCGCTGGAAGATGGTTGGCAAAAGACAAAGCAGTAGAAGAGAAAAGTGTAAGCGAAAAAATAGCTGTAATTACTGCGGATTTTAGCAGTTTACACATTTACTAGAATTGTACCTTAGGAGGATTCTCACTGCCATCTGCGGCTTCAAAGTAGGTCTTGGAGCCAAAACCAAAAAGGCTAGCAAAGAATTTCCCCGGAAGGACGCTGGTTGCCGTGTTGTAGCTTTGCACGAATTCGTTATAGCGCCTGCGCTCGACAGAGACGCGGTTTTCGGTTCCTGAGAGCTCGTCCATAAGCTTAAGAACGGCTTGATCTGATTTGATTTGGGGATAGTTTTCAAATATAGCAATAAGTCTGCCTAAACCAGACTCAAGCTGATTTGCCGCCTGAACCTTTGCGTCGGTTGTCTTTGCTCCAGTATAAGCAGTACGTGCATTGGCAATGTCGCCAAAGATTTTTTGCTCCTGAGCCTGTAAACCCTTGACCGACTCGACGAGGTTGGGAATTAAATCAAATCTTCTTTGGTATTGTACCTCAACTTGCTTCCATTGCCCTTCGATAGCGTTTGTTTGGGTAACAAACGAGTTGTATGAACTCCACCCCATTAAAAACAGAATCGCGACAGCGCCTAAAATCCAATGAATTGGTTTTAATGCCTTTAAAAAGTCCATGCTTTAGATTATGTCTTTTGTTGACTGTTGTCAATCGAAAACCTTTTTGGTATTCTGTTCAAATCCCGTTGAACGGGGCAAAACTTATAATGCAAAGAAAATGGATGTTAGTTATGGGGGTGATCTTAATGCTCTTGGGAGCTGGCGGTTTTTTACTATTTTCAAAGCTTAAGCCAGCTCAAGCGGGTTTACAAATTGAGACGACCCCTCAAGCCACAGTTTATATCGATGGTGATCAAATGGGGACGACCCCTTTTGAATTGGTGCAAAAACCCGGGGAAGTTTCTATCCGCCTAGTGCCAATCGCAACAGAAACTAGCCTTGCTCCTTGGGGGACAAAAGTAACGCTAGTTCAAGGCATTAAGACGGTAATTAGGCGAGATTTTGCTGAAAACGAGGAAGCCTCAGCAGGGGAAATCCTTTCATTTGAGAAAAGGTCTGGAAACACTGCTTCTTTGACTGTGGTTTCCGCGCCTGACGCGGCGCAAGTTAATTTAGATGGTCAGAATAGAGGTTTTACTCCATTACCTGTAAACGATATTGCAGTCGGCGAGCATAAACTGATAATTTCCCAAGCAGGCTACAGTGAGAGACAGATTCAGGCGCGCGCCGGAGCAGGGTATAAACTGACGGTTGTGGCTATGCTTGCTAAACTTGATACGGTTGAAGCAAACGAAGAATCTGCCCTTGTGGAAGAGCTACAGCGGGAAAAAGTTAAAATAGCCGAGACGCCAACGGGGTTTTTAAGAGTACGTTCCGCACCCACTAAAAATGCTACAGAATCAGGACAGGTAAAGCCGGGAGAAGAGTATGTTTTACTTGAGGAAAAAGATAGTTGGTATAAAATTGAATACCAAAAAGACAAAGAAGGCTGGGTTTCTTCAGAATATGTCAAGAAAGTAGAATAGTTGACTCATAGTTATTAAAGGTGTAAAATACGAAACTAGTGATTGAACTCGGATCAAAAGCAAGAGAATTAGTCGATAGGTTTCCCAAAGGAGACCCACAAAGGATTGCTCTTGAAAAGATTGCCTTAGCTGTTGAAAATTGGCTGGTAAAAAATGTTCAGGAGATTGTAGCCCCTGCAGTCGAAGCAAAGGTAGACTTAGATCCTAATCTACAAAAAGAATGGGAAAGACAAGCGAAGAAGCTTGCTGGGCTGTTTGCTGACGATTTTGGGTTTAGCCAAGAAGAATATATCGCTTCCTTGCCGCAGTTTGAACCACAACCCAAAACATTTAAAGGCAGATTTTTTATTCCCCTCATTGTTGAAACAAGAATCTCTCTTGTTAGCATGGCTCAACGAGCAGACTTGAATTATCATGGTTATTCGGTTTCAGATTGGAATGGCGACCAGTTTAAAGACCCTAAAAACCCTAAAACTCCTTTTTACACCCCTAAAACTCCTTATACAACATGGATGCAGCACGGTAGAAAAAATTTAGGCATGTCGGCGGAAAAGTTCCGTTCTCATCATGATCCTGATGAAAGAGGAGCTACGGAGTATGAAGGAATAGCGCTTTACCTTGCAAAGCCAGATGTTTTTAAAAGCCATGGTATTTACTTTCCTGGCTCACAAGTTGCAGGTTCACGGGTCTCATCTATATCATTCGTTATAAACTCAGCAGGAACCAGTCCGATATTGAGTTCCTATGATCCAGAGAACGGCCATTATCATGATGGTCCTGCTTCCTGCGGGAGGAAGATAAACAAGTTTGTTGTTGACGCAATAAAATAATTGACTTCTTGATTTTGTTTTTGAGACACTCCGTTTTTTTACAATAGGCTATTTAAGCCATGCGAATAGTTACAAATTGACAAAACAACTCGAGTGTGTATAATAGTGTGTATATGACAATGACAAGGATTAATATCACAATACCTCAAGATTTGGCAAGAGATTTACGCAAAACCATTCCGGCTAGAAAACGTAGCCAATATATAACCTCTGCTTTAAAAGAAAAGCTTAATAAGAAGAGAAGACTTCAGCGTGAGTTGGTCAAAAGTCTGAAAGCAAATTATGAATTTGATAAAAAGATTGCAGAAGAGTGGTCGGTTTTGGATGAGGAAGGGTGGCCAAAGTGGGAAGGAAAGCTTTAAAAAGAGGCGAGATTTGGACAGCAGATTTGAGATCTCTTGGCGAGATATCGAAAATACGACCAGCCTTAATTGTTTCTGTTGCCGCCATAAACGAAATCTCTCCAATAGTGATTGTAATTCCGATATCCTCACACATTCCAGAAATCCTTGGGTTTGACAGGATTCTCCTTGAGAAGGATAATAATACTAACTTAGCTAAAGACTCTGTTGCTTTAACGACGCAAATTCGTTCACTCGAGAAAAGGAAGTTAGGTAAGCGGGTAGGGAAACTTAAAAGAGAAAAAATGAGGGAAGTCGAGGAATCGATAAAGGTTGTTTTAGGATTAACTGAAGATTAAATAACTCCGGGTTTCAATACACACAACTACTGTGTCTTGAAGACGTTTATCCCGTCCGAAAGACGTAGAGGACGAGAAAGATTAATGTAGTCCAAAGAGCAAAGGCGACAACCAGCGGCTTATCGGTCATTAAGACTCTTTCGGGCGTTTCCGCGCGCGACCCTTCGTAAACTATGCGCAAATAACGCATTACTCCAAAAACAACCACCGGAATTGTCATCATTAACAACTTGCCTGAGCCAAGGATTGTTAGCGGGATAGCATCTAAGAGATTGGGAGATACGGCCTCGCTAAGATAAAACTTTGTCTCGTCTTCTTTGAAGAACGTAAACAAGGCCCAAGAAAGCCAGGAAGCAGTGGCAAACATGGAAAGATAGGCGTCCAAGAGGGCTGTTGAGTAGAGGCTTAAAGTTTTTCTGTGTTCGGCTGCCTTTTCATGGAGAATAAAGAGCTCTGCGCGTCTTTTTCCGGCTGCTAAAAAGAGCGAAACAGAAATAACGCACAGTAAAAACCAAATTGAAAGATGGGCGTCTATTAAAAAAGCTCCGGCATAAACACGCATGATAAAACCCGTGGCGATAACAAGAATATCGATAACAACAATCTCTTTTAACCAAAAGGTATAAGCAAGCTGTAAAAGAAAATAGGCAAGTAGAGTCAGAAAAAAGAAGTTGGAAAGTGAATTGGCGAGCCACAAACCGGTGAAGATACCAACTCCAGAAATAACCAGGGCAATTGGAACTGGGATGTCGCCGCGGGCTATTGGGCGGAATCTTTTAAAAGGATGGAGGCGGTCTGAACGCACGTCTGCAATGTCGTTGATAAAATAAACCGCGGAAACGACAAACGACAAGGCAAAAAAACCCTGCAAGGTCTTGTCAAAGAGTTCGGTATTGAAAAACTGTGCTGTAAAAACTAATGCCGCGAAGATAACGAGGTTTTTTATCCACTGACGCGGTCTTGCGGTTTTGATGACCGCAACCAAGAATTTAAACATATAATTAGCACTCCGACAAAGAGGGCGATACCTATGATTGTATAGAACTTATGCGTAGCATTCAAATTCAAGGCAAGAATTCCCAGAATAGTCGTTGAGATCCAATAAAAAATAGCTACTTTTTGGCGGCTAAAGCCGGCGTCAAGGAGCCTGTGGTGCAAATGTTTTTTATCGCCCCAGACAGGCGACTTTCCGGACATTAGTCTTCTTACAATTGAGTACCCGGCGTCTACTACCGGGATAGCCAAAACAACAAGCAAAATACCCACCTTGGCGGTTGTAAGTATGGAAAGCACCGCGAGCATGTATCCGGCAAGCGTTGCTCCTCCAAACCCAGGCATAATCTTTTGCGGGTAAGCGTGCCAAGGTAAAAAACCGGCAAAAGCACCGAAGGTGATAGCCGCAAGGATGGTTACCGGCCACTGGGTAATATCGGCAGAGTATTGCAGAGAAAAGACAGCAATAACCAAGGCGGAAATTGCGGCAAAGCCAGAAAGTTGCCCGTCAACCCCGGACGACCAGCTGACAGCATTCATTAAGGCAACAATCCAAACTAAACCAAAGAGTGCTGAAAAAATCCAAAGACTATGCTCAACCCCTAAGAGTGAAAAATTAATTTGAAAGCCCGAGAGGTCGATAATTCCTCCAAAAGGGTTTGTAATAAAAGAGATGCCGATTCCCGAAGCAACAACTATTCCTGCGGACAAAAATTGGGCCACCAGTCTCATGTAAGGGCTTGAGTCGCGCCTGTCGTCAAGAAAACCAATTATGACAACGACAAGTCCTCCTAACAATATCGCCAAAAGCCGCCCGTCTTGCGGCAAAAAGATAAGGCTTGCCGCGGCGATTGCTAAAAAGAGGGGGATTCCGCCACCGCGCGGCGTGGGTTTGGTGTGTAAAATTGCCGGATGGCGGCGAATTTTTGGGTCATCAATGATTTTTAGAACAGGAGCCAATTTGATAATTAAAGGGGTAACCAAGAGAGAAATAATAAATGCGGCAGCTGCCGGAGAAAAAAAGAGAGTGGTAAGTTGGGTAAATTCAAACATGTATTAAACGACGAGTAGAATTATCCGAATGACGGTGATTGCCGCCAAGACGCAAACTGAAGCCGCGCCAAAGATAAGCATTCTTTTAATTAGCGGATAACCATCTACTGCTTGCGCAAAAATAGAATTAGCAAAAAGGAGAAGAGCCGACAGGATAATAGGTAAAGCTGTGAAGTAGCTTGGCGCAAGCTGGCTTTCTCCCCAGGGTTTGCTGTAAAAAAGTGGAAGTTGGGGAGGTAGACTAGGCCAGAAGAAAGCAAGAAAAAACAAAGCGGCAACAAGACTTCCTAAACCAAAAAAGAATGGCTTTTTAATAGACAGCTCTTGTGGGATTATTTTAGGCCTACCAAATATCATTTATAGCAAATCGCTAAAACCTCGGTTGTAAAACCGAGGATGAAGCGATACGAAGTAATCATACCAAAAACGCGAGTGAAAACGAGCGATTTGGTATGAAGCTAGAAGATACCACGGCTGTAAAGCCGTGGAGCTTCATTGAAAGCACGAATCAGAGCAGGACCGATTTCTTTCCAAACCTCAATTTCGCCAAAGTTTTCAAGGTAAATATAGCGGTTATAGAGAAAAAGGTGCAGACCCGGTAAAACCCGTTGTTCTTTTGTGTTAATTAAAATGTACTTAGGGGGATTGTTTTCTAGGGCGGCGAGCGTTTCTTCGCGACCGCCAAAATCATTGATATGAAAAGATGTGGTGTATCTGCCTGGCGGCAAACGACGGGAAAGGGCGTACAGCTCCGGCTCTGTTCCCCAGATAAAAATACGGTCCTTAGGGCTAGTTGAACGTACGATGTATTGGGCCAGGCGGTAAGTTCTGGGAATTCTTTGGTCAAAATAGGATAGATAGTTATCGTGAGTTTTGGCTCCTACCGCAAACGAGAGGAAGTTTTGGTAGTAAGATAATATCGGATAAGTCGTGAATTTGTAAAAAACTAAGCTTGCCAGGAAAATTAAAAAGAGCGGCGTAGTCCAAAACCTTTGCGAGTCTCGGCCGTTAACCAGGATTGCAAGTAAAAGTCCCAAGGGTGCAATTATCTGAATAATGTAGTGAGGGTAGGGACGGCCAGATAAAAGCATTGCAAAAAGAGCAAAGACAAACCAAAGCGAAACAAAAAGTAAAGTTTGGTCAATTCGGCGCCTGAGAAGAAAAAGAGCACAAACGGTTAAAACTAAAACAAGTGTTCTGAAAGTAAGGTCACCGCTAAAGGTTTGCGCTTGGGAAACTACAGGCGCGCTCCAGCTGGCAATATAGCCAAAGTTTTGCAAGAGGCCTGCTGATAGATAATCATTAAGTGCTCCCTGTGTGGCATAGTAAACAATCGTAACTGCGATTGGAGTAAGTACGCCAAGACCCAAAGCAAAACTCTTGGAAAAAGCATGTTTAAGCTTTTCAATACTTCCCCAACTTGTAAGGAACCAAAATACAAATAGAGCACCGATTTCTAAAACCGCAGGAACTTTATAAAGCACAGCCAAAGAAAAAACAATTCCGGCAAGATAGAGTTTTACGAGAGACTCTCTTTTTAGAGAAAAGACATAGAGTAATCCTGCAATTATCGGTAAACTCATAAATATCTCGGCGTTGGCGATATTACCTTCGAGGGTTGGCAAGGTAGTAAAAAGGGCAAAAAACCCTCCAGCTAGAAAGACAGCTCTTTTTTGACTCTTTTCAGGAACAGAACTTTGTTTAAAAAGTTTTTCTGCCAATTTCCAAAACATAAAGACTGAGGCAATGTGACTCACGAGAAGTAGAAATTTGAACCAAAAAATAGACCCGGCAACGGCGGCCAGAAGATAGATTAACGGCGGTTTGTGATCAAAGATGTCTTTGTATAAAGTCAGGCCTTGTCTTACGCCTTCGCCCAAAGTCAGGTAAATTGCTTCGTCGCCATACCAATAAGGTTCAAAAAGGTTGGGGATTCTGAGCAAAATAACAAAGAAAACAACGAGAGTGATCGGAGTAGTCTTGATTTTTTTAGTAAACAGGCTGATTTGACCAAATATTTGCACCAGATTCGAGTATATCATTTCTTTTCTGTTACCCGGTACTCCATATATTTGCCCAGCATCAATCTGGTGTGAGCGTCGAGTCCTGGAAGCGCAGAGAGAACAAAGCCCACGATTGGTAAAAGTAAAAATTCCAAAGGAGAGAGAAATACTTTCCACTGGGCATAGCCTTTAGGCGCTGCTGGTCTGTGGTAGCTCTCGATAAAAATCATTACTACTAAGAAAGAAAGAGATACGGTTAAAATTATCGAGGATAGACCGGGAAGGGTATACCCAAGAGTAGTTCGTGCAAATTCAGGGTTTAAGAGTACCGGGACGGAAAGCCCTAAAGTGATAATAAACCAGTTGACTGGCCAAAGAAAATGATCACGAAACAAAGCTAGAAGGCGATATGACTTAGTAAAAAAGGAAACGCCGGGAGTCAAGAGATAGTTTTTAATAACATAGGGATCATCTGAGACTCCCCAAGCCCAACGCTGATATTGAAGGTACTGATTTTTAATAGCTTGAATCCAATTATCACCTTCTGGAGCGTCTGCCAGTAGAGGAAGGTAAAGCGCCTCAACCTCAACTTTTCCTCCAGATTTATAAAAAGCTTTAAAAAAGATGTGGTAATCTTCTGGAATAAGATCAGCGTCCCAATAGCCGGTTTCGTCCAGCAGTTTAAAGGAAAGAGAATAATTTTGGGCATTTACCAGCCTGTCACGCCTCGGAAGTTGTGCCAAATTCCAAATTGAAGACATGCGGTTGACAACTCTAGTTGGCGGAGGAAGCCGCCAGATATTAGAGTAAAAAAATACAGCACTTTGCCAGAATTTGTGGTATCTATCAGGATCGTCTAAAAATTTATAAGTTAAACAAGAGAAGTGTTTAGGGTGATAAGTGTGGTCTGCGTCACAAGAAGTGACTGTGGCGTATTTGATGTCTATCTTTTTTTTGACCAAAATCTCTCTTTTGGCTTCTAAGGCGGCATAACGTTCGTTTGAAGATTTTCCGACAACTTCTCCAGAAACCAAGGTGTGGATTGTAACTAAGAAACTGCCAAAAAGATGGCCGAATTCTTTTTTTAAGTGTTTAGCTTTTTCTGTTCTTGCTCTCTCGTCTTCTTTCGTTTCCATGCCTAAAACAAGATGTATTTGTTTCGTGGGAAGGTCTTGGTTTGCTAAAGAGGCAACCGTCCTTTGCAGGACATGAAGAGGTTCTTTGTAGGTTGAGATAACCACAAAATGCTGAACTTTATCCCAATCCTGGAATGATTTTGCCTCACCCTTCCAATCAAATTTTTTAGATGCTTGAACCCGCAGGTGGGCAATACTGGCTGTAATTGCCGTGGTTATTGATTGATAAAACCAGTAAACGTCAAAAAGGAGAACAAAATAGGCAACCACATGAGGGATAATAAGTATTCCCCAGTATGGGAAAAGAATCATGTTCCAGGAAAAAAACCCAGGGAGAATTTCTAACGCTCTCTGGACGCCTTTTTCGTGTCTGAGTATAAAATCTCTCATATTAAATTCGGGGCTGGCGGGGAAACAAGGGCTCACCCGATTTAATTTTAGGGCCTTTAAACTGGTTTTGAATTTTTTCTGCAGTTTCCGGAAGGAAGGGTTGCAAATTTACACTAACCCGCAATATACCTTCGACAATGTTTGCTAATATGTCATGTTTTTGATCTGTGTTTTCCCAAAGTTTCTCAGAATCTATTTGTTTATTTAAACTGTCAATTTTCTTCCATATTACCTGTAAAGCGAGGTTGAATTGATAGGTTTCCAGGTTTTTGGTAATTTCTTGATCGAGGTGTTGCTTATTTAAGGGATCAACCTCTAAATTACTTGTCTCGCATAATTTTGCAACCCGGGAGATAAGATTGCCTAGATTATTTGCCAAGTCAGCATTGTAAACTTCATAGAACTTTTCTTCCGAAAAATCTCCATCCTCAAAAGGAGAAATTTTAGCAAGACAATAATACCGCAAAGGATCTGCGCCGAATTTGTCTAGCAAGGGTACGGGATCGTAGACATTACCAACAGTTTTGGACATCTTTTGACCGTTAACGGTAAAGTAATCGTGGATCAAGAGGGCTTTGGGGAGTTTTAATCCCGCAGACAATAAAAAAGCGATCCAATAAACGGCATGGAATCGAAGGATTCCTTTACCGATAATCTCAAGGTCTGCCGGCCACCATTTTTGGTATTTTTTTTCATCCCAGCCAAACCCGACTCCTGATTGATAAATGTTCAAAGCGTCAAACCAGACGTACATTCGGTGAGATGAGTCGCCAGGCACTGGAACTCCCCAGTTTTTTGCCCGCTCGTTGGTTCTTGAAATACTAATATCCTCAAGCCCGGATTTTACAAAAGACAAGACTTCGTTCTTTCGTTTTTCCGGAACAATTTGGTATTTTCCAGAATTGATGAGCTCAAGGATCTGGTCTTGGTAGCGGGATAACTTAAAAAAGTAGTTTTCTTCTTCAACCTCCTCCAATTTCCTTCCGGGATGCTCAAAACACTCGCCTTCCGCGTTTAGCTCGTCTGGAGTATAAAAAACTTCACACCCAACACAATAAAGACCTTTATAGCTTTTTTTGTAGATATCATCGCTTGCTTGGCATAACTGCCACAGCTTTTGTGAGGCAGGGTAGTGTTTTTCTTTATTTGAGCCTCGCTGAAAGACGTCGAACTTGATATTTAATTTTTCTGCAAACTCCAAAAAGAGCTTGGAATTGCGGTCTACTAAGGTTTGCGTATCAACGCCTTCTTTCTCAGCTGCCTGAACGTTTTTAAGAGCGTTTTCGTCTGCCCCGGATAAAGTCAAAACATCGTCTCCAATTAGTCTGTGGAAGCGGGCGATGACGTCTGTGTAGATAAAATCCAACGTATGCCCGATGTGTGGCGGGGCATTAACATATGGAATAGCACAATGGACGTAGTATTTGTTCATACCTAAGCATAACAAAAACCTCCCAGTGGAGGCTTTTAGTGCATTAAATTATAACAGTTTCAAGAAAACCGTGAGTTTTTAGCTCACGGATGAATTGAACCTGATATGTCATTCTCTCTTGGGAGAGAAACCCCGCTCTTTTAGAGCGGGGAGAATGTCATACTATTTATGCCTAGACTTTGACAAATTTACGGATTTTTTGGGTCCAGATGTTGGCCCATTCTTCCGCTTTAATCTTTTGAAGCGCGAGCCTAACGCCAGGCTCTTTCATTGAATTTTGAATTACGGCGATTGTGGCTGAAGAAACTTTCAGGTTTTCGTGTATATTCTGATAGCTTCGTTTTTTATCGAGCCAGTAAGAAACCGCGACCCTCTTTGCGACGGTCGCGTGCTCTGCTTCTGAAAGAAATGCTTCGAGGAAGACTTGTACTTCTTGAGGCGTTTTTAAATCAGCAATTGCCTGGTGGAGTGTGTGATACAACTCTTTCTCTAAGCTTTGATTAACCTTGTTTTTAGAGACACGCATGCTTTGTTTGGTTGAAGTTTAATTGTTTGAAAGGTAATATTCAAGGCTTAAAAGGACGCCAGCAAGAAGTAACAAATTCAAATAGTTTCCGATTTCATAGTAGCGCAGTGCCATAAAGGAAATAGCTCCAAGCGCTACCAATAAACCCCGCCTTGTATTAGCAAAAAGCAGGGCAAAGGTAAAAAGAATTGCCAGGAAACTAATTAACAAAAAAACTAATGGTGTCAGGAAATATTCCGGGGGGGTAAAAAAGAAAAAAATTACCCAAACTGTCCAGAGAAGAAAAGTGAGTAAAAAAGCAGCAATGAAGTTTTTCCTAATAATTCTCTGTCTAGGTTTGAGCATATCGAACTCGTGGTACAATATCATACCATGTCTGCCGAACTCTTCTTTATTCTTGGGGGCATAGCTTTTGCCTTCTTTTTTCTAGCCTGGTTTATTAACCGGCAAATTAAGCAAATTGCCCAGACCCAAAAACCTTCTGACGAGCTTTTAATGCTCATGCAAACGACCAACTCCCGTCTTGAGGAACAAGCTAAAACTTTTAACGAACGCCTGGACAACGCCGCCCGTGTAATTATGGGAGTACAAAAATCAGTAGGCGAGATGAGTGAAATAGGGCGCAATATGCGTGATTTGCAGGAGTTTTTGCGTTCCCCGAAGTTGCGGGGCAACATAGGTGAACAAGTCTTAAAAGAGCTATTAACCCAAATGCTTCCTAAACAAAAATTCCACCTCCAATACGCTTTTAAGTCTGGCGCCATAGTTGATGCGGCAGTTACAACCAGCGGTGGGGTAATCCCAATTGATTCAAAGTTCCCCATGGAGAATTTTAAGAAAATGATGGGGGCAGAAAACGAAGCAGATAAAAAAACGTACGAAAAAGAGTTTACCCGGGATGTTAAAAAACATATGGACGATATTTCAAAAAAATATATTTTAACCGACGAAGGAACGATTGATTTTGCCTTAATGTATATCCCGTCAGAAAATGTATATTACGAAATTTGCAATGCAGAGGGGCTTTGGGAATATGGACAGGAAAAGCGGGTTTTACCTGTTTGTCCTTCAACCTTCTATGCTTTTTTACAATCGATTTTAATGTCTTTTGAGGGACAAAAAATTGAATCCCAGGCGCGGGAAATTTTATCTGCTATCCGTGCTGTAGAAAAAGACTACTTTAAAGTAGAAGAAGGTTTAGGAGTTTTAGGCAAGCATTTGAATAATGCCTCAAATATGATGAGTCAAGTTTTTTCAAGTTTTGGCACTCTTGGTCAAAAGATTTCGACGACCCGCAGGTTGGGTAAAGAAACCCATGAAGAAATTGCCGAACTTGCTTCCAAAGAAGTTCTTGATGCAACAGTTAATTGAGCACTCCGTGTTAAAATGCATACATGGCTTCAGATAATCTCCAGTTAAACAAAGAGCAAAAAGAGGCGATAGAGCATGGGGAAGGTCCATTGCTAATAGTTGCAGGCGCAGGGACGGGTAAAACGACTGTTGTTACGGAGCGGATTAAACATCTAATTATATCCGGCCGTGCTTTATCCCAAGAAATTTTAGCTTTAACTTTTACTGAGAAAGCCTCCCGCGAGATGGAGGAAAGAGTCGATATAGCTATGCCGTATGGCTACACGCAAATGTGGATTTCAACCTTCCACTCTTTTTGCGACCGGGTTTTGCGCAATGAGTCTTTAAGTATCGGCCTTGACACAAGATTTCGCTTAATGACCGAGGCGGAATCAATCCGTTTTTTGCGCAAAAACTTGTTTAATCTAGAGCTTTCTTACTTTCGTCCTCTAGGTAACCCAACTAGGTTTATTGCTGGGATTTTGCAGCATTTTTCAAGACTTAAAGATGAAGACATACTTTCTGAGGAATATCTGAAGTGGGCAAAAAAGCAAGATAAAGACAATTCAGAGACTAAGAAGTGGCAGGAGTTAGCAAATGCCTATATTAAGTATGAAGACTTAAAGGCAGAAAAGGGTCTAATGGATTATGCAGATTTAATATCCAACACCTTAAAACTATTTAGGGAACGAAAAGATGTCCTAGCTCGTTACCATAAACAATTTAAATATATTTTAGTGGACGAATTCCAAGACACCAATATTGCCCAAAATGAATTGGTTAAATTGCTGGTTAACGACAATGAAAATTTAACCGTTGTCGCAGACGACGACCAAAGTATTTACAAATGGCGTGGGGCAGCAGTTTCCAATGTTATTCAATTCCGCAAAAATTATCCTAAAGCTAAAGTTGTCGCCTTAACTCAAAATTATCGTTCGACCCAGGCGGTTTTAGACGCGGCTTACAGGCTAATTCAAAACAACAACCCTGACCGGCTGGAAGTCACAGAAAAAATCGACAAAAAACTTAAGGCGGTAAACTCCGATTTGACTCCGATAGGATCGGAGTTGATCGGGGTAAACAAAGAAAAAGGATTCGAGCCGGAATTTATTTACACAGAGAGAGTAGAAGATGAAGCAGATCTAGTAGCTAAAAAGGTACTTCATTTGGTTGAAACAGAAAAACGGAATTATTCAGACTTTGCCGTTTTGGTTCGCGCTAATAATCACGCCGAACCTTTTTCGCGGGCTTTTTCGCGTTTGGGAATCCCATTTCAATTTTTAGGGCCAGGGCAACTTTTTAGCCAAGAGGAGGTAAGAGAGCTAATTGCTTATTTAAAAGTTTTATATAACTTCGAAGACTCTGCCGCGTTTTATAAGGTTTTAACCATGGATTGTTTTGCTATTTCAGCCCGGGATTTGGCTGTGATTGCAAATTATGCAAGGAAAAACAACCTTTCGTTTTTTGAAACTACGGAACTGACAGACAAGCTTGCTATTACAGATAGTGCTAAAGACAAGCTTAAAAAGTTAATTGAAATGATTCACAAGCACCTAAAACTTATACCAAGAGAAACCGCAGGACAAATACTTTATAAATTCTTGGAAGAAAGTGGAATCTTGCAAAAACTTGGGAACTCTCAATCACTAGGGGATGAAAAACGAGCACAAAATATATCCAAACTTTTTGACCGGTTAAAAAGTTTTGAAACACAAAATGAAGACGCCTCAATTTACGCAGTTGTTGATTGGATTGATTTAAGTCTCGAGGTGGGTGAATCCCCGCTAGCTGCCGACTTTGATTGGGGAAGTGAGAACGCCGTTAATATTCTAACTATTCATTCGAGCAAGGGTTTGGAATTTCCAGTCGTTTTTGTTGTTAACCTAGTTGCCCAGCGTTTTCCTACCCAAGACCGAAAAGAGCAGATTCCAATTCCCGAAGAATTAATAAAAGAGATTTTACCCCAAGGAGATTATCATCTCCAAGAAGAACGAAGGCTTTATTACGTCGCCTTGACCCGCGCCAAGGAAAGGGTTTTTGTGACCGCGGCAGATTATTACGGAGAAGGCAAGCGTGAGAAAAAACTTTCGCCGTTTGTCGCAGAAACATTCGGTTCAAGGTCTATAGCTCCGGTCAAAAGTATAGAAGTCGAACAGTTTTCTGTTTTATCATTTTCGCCTTTTTCACCTCCTGCTTCTCAATCTAACCTCCAACCTCTAATTTCTAACCTCCCACATACTGTTAATTATCTAAGTTATTCCCAAATAGACTGTTTTAAGATTTGTCCTCTTCATTACAAACTGCGCTATGTATTAGGAATTCCTACCCAAGCCTCTGCTCCTTTAAGTTTTGGAAGCTCTTTGCATTATGTGATGCGCGACTTTAGCGGAATGTTGATGGCTGGTTCCCTTAATGAACCAAAAAAGACCATCTGGAATCTATTAGATAAATTTTGGAGCAGTGTGGGCTATGAAGATAAAAAACATGAGCTTGAGATGAAGAAAAGGGGAAGGGAATATTTAGCAAATTACTTAAAGAGCGATTTATTTAAACCCGACACCTCCCCGGTGCTTTTGGAACAAAAATTCACTTTCGGTCTAAATAGCGATTTAAAAATAGGGGGAGTAATAGACCGGGTGGACGAAACCAAGAACGGTATTGAGATTATTGACTACAAAACAACCGATTTTACCCACAAAGAAGAGCCAACAGAACGCGAATTAAGAAAAGATTTACAGCTTTCGGTCTATGCCATGGCAGCCAACAAGGTACACGAAGCGCCTTTGGGAAGGGATTTAGAAGAGGTAACCCTATCTTTGTATTACTTTGATTTAGGAAAAAAAGTTTCTACAACCAGAACAGTGGAAGAATTAGAGGATGCGGCTCAGGAAATAATGAAAGTAAAAGAGGCAATTGAAACTTCAGATTTTAGTTGCAACAAAGGCTTCTTTTGCCGCGAATGCGAATACAAAATGTTTTGCGGCGTTAATGGTTAAAAATTCAAAAACCTTAATAGGGGATTTTTAAAGTAGACTAATGTTTTTGGAAACTCTACGAGATTTCCGCCGAAGCCTTCTTTGAACTTTGTGAACCCGCGCCAGCTTTTTGTTGAAGAATAGCGGGGGTCATAAATTCCTTCGAAGTCAAAAGTTTTACAACGCAATTTTTTTGCCA
>Ga0155819_151_pt1 | contig 23261 bp, 17 predicted proteins | sample RifCSPlowO2_01_FD_107473 | JGI IMG/M metagenome (GOLD analysis project Ga0155819, IMG submission 107473) | Candidatus Blackburnbacteria bacterium RIFCSPLOWO2_01_FULL_41_27 | reverse complement strand
ATTGTCTGAAATGTTAAAAGATGTGGCCGAAGCTTCTGTTGCTGTGAAGGTTGTGCCGTTTATGGTTATTGTGTCGTTCCCGTTACCAAGGCTAACTGCACCGTTTGCAGTAAAAGCACCGGTAACTGTTAGGGCGTTATTGACCGTGGTTGTTCCTGTTCCTGCCCCAATTGACAACGAAGTTGCGGCAGTTGCTAAATTGACAGTAGTTGCATTTGAAGTTAAAAAGTTAAAGGTTGAGGCTGTTGAAGTTAAATCTCCGCCATTGATAGCCAAATCCCCGCCCATAGTCGTGTTGCCGGTAACAGTAAGCGCTCCGGCAGTAAGGGTACTGCTGTTGATGTTGGCTGTGAGCGTACCGCTGACCGTTACGTCTCCGTCAAAAGTAGAGTTGTCGGCAACATGTAAATTACCGTCTCTGATATCCAAAGCATAGGCTGATGAGGTTCCGCCTGTGCGGTAGAGGACAAGCGTGTCGTAGGCTGAATTGGTTGTGCGGGATTCGTCGACTTTGTAAGTAACTGAGTCTGCGCTTGACGGGCCTTGGGCGGCAGTTGGATATTTGGTGATCCGGGCAGAGTCAGAGGAGCCTTGATCAATTTCAAACAAACCTGAGTCTTGGTAGTAGCCTGTGATAGAAGCAAGATGTCCGGAAGAAGTTAAACGGGTAACTCCACCGATTAGCAGATTGCCGCTGAGACTGATATCGCGCTCAACTGACAGTTGTTGGGTAATAACTGAAGGAGAGGTAAGTTGTCCTCCGGTTTGCACCGTGCCGCCGATGACCGTATTTCCGTGTGAATCAATTGTGAATCGTTCTACAGGTTCAGAACCGGAAGAAAGGGAAAAAAGGTTATAGTTTGATCCATCATGACCTACATAGCCAGTTATCAAATTGCCTGTCGTAAGATTTGAGTTAGAGATAGAGACAGAGTCAGAGCTGGTTGAGGAACTAATAATTTTGACTTGGCCTTCACCGTCTGGAGCTAAGGTAATGTTTCCGTCCGAGCCTGTATCTGTTTTGAGAGTGATTCCAAGACTGTTTAGCAGAAGGGGGCCACCTAGCGCTCGAATGAGGGGATCGCTACCGATTAAATTAAGTACGCGTGCGGTGATGGTGTCGGAATCCAGGTTTCCGGGTTTTCCGGTTTCCAGATCGTCGGGCTGTCCGGTCGCCTGGTCACCTGGTACCTGATTACCAGATTCCCCGGCGCCCTGATCACCCGAGTCACTGGTTTCCTGATCTTCTGACCCCCCGGTATCCTGCCCCCCGATTAATTGTTGCGCAAAGCCGGAGAGTGCCACAAAAACTGACTTATTACCCTTTGGAAGCTCTTTGAGGAGGAAAAAAGCGAGGGTAATAGCCGTGAGGCCGGTGAGTGCGAATAAGCCGACTTTGAAATAGGCTTTGGCAGAAAATCCGACACACTGATTTCCAGACCCACTGTCCTGCTGATTCTCTGAAGTGCTGAGTTTTCCGACCCCCTGATTCTTTTCCCACCAAAACTCAGCTTTTCTGCTTCGCAAGGTCTCTCCTTGCGAAGCTAATTTTTGTGCACTAGCTTCATCTGCCTCCTTGGTGAAATCCTCGACTTCGCGAAGCGGAGGAGTAAAGGAGGCTCCGGGAGAAACCACAACCACGCCGGCAGCTGCCGAGGGGAAGTGACCGTTAGCGCTTCCCCAGCGCAGAAAGCGGCCGAGAGACGACATTTTGCGGCGGATCGTAGAAGAAGAATGCAGGTTCTCTATCTCGCTTTGGTATTTAGCAAGGAGCTCAGGGCTAATGTTGGGCAGGTTGGACATTTTTGGGCATAGCCGGGGGAAGCAAAGTGATACTTTACAAACCTCTTGTTTGTGGTGATATACTCGAAGGAGCGGGTAGCCTTAATTCCGATTAAATCGGAATTAACTAAAAATTATTATCCCCCCAGATGTAATTTTTGGCTACCCGTGCCTTTTTAGCTTGTCTGAATTGCTTTGTCTATCCAGACTTCTTGATTTAGCTTTAACCAGTTGACGAAATGTTTAATGTCTGACAAGTAGTTTTTGCAAGTTACCGCAGAAATACCTTCCTTTTCCAAATTTTTAGCGTATTCACGTACGATTCCCTCCAATTCCTGCTCTAAGGTTAATTCTTCTTTGAGATTGGTGATAAGTTGGGTAGGATTGTTTTCTGTGATACCGGAAGCACTCAAAAATTTTCCAAAATTGCGTAATGTCGAAAGTCTGCGGTTTGTCGTTGACTGCGGAACCCCGGTTTGTACTTGATGAGTTCTGTAAGTGGCAACTAGATATCCGGAGAAGTGAGGGAGTAAAGACTCCAAGTCGTTAATGGCAATTTCTTTGCTTTCCAAATGAACCTTTGACCAACGGATAAAATGCCCAAGATCAGCTCTGTAGTTTCTCAGAGTTTTTCCAGAAACACCAAGTGTTTCGGCAAGATACGTCTCAAATTGTTTGGGCAGAGTATTCATTTTTGCTGTTTAGCAAAACTATTTCCTTATTGCTAGTATAGCCTCGGATTATACAAAATTATACGCGGTTATACTGAACATATTCACTATATTAATAGCGCCAAACCCTTGTCAAGCCCCAATTTTTATCTATTGAGGGGTATGATATAGTCTGAAAAGAACAGAAACCTACCTAAAATCAGTTTTCACACAACTACACACGGAAGAAGTCACTAAATTTTAGCTTACCTAAATATATCAAACCGGACAATGAGTGCAAAAATAGTACATGATCTAGTTTGTGATACTCGGGGGTCGGAAAGCTCAGCAAATCAGAAAGTTGGTGAAGTCAGCAAGCCGGTGCACCGGTTTACCGGTGCGTCTGAAACACAGAAACACAGAAATAGCGAAGTGTCGAGTTCTCTGACCACTTGGAACCTGCTAGCAGTCAAGGCTTCGGGTTGACAAGAATTTACAAAATGAGATTGGAGCGATTTTATATGCCGATCAAGATCGACACAATTGTTAAATTATTGTATGGTTAAGTTGTTAAGAACGTGGTGTTTTTGAGTGTGTAACAATAGAGTAATTTAGCAATATTAACAATTCTCGTTTGGGTTTAGCAAATACTTTGGTATACAATATGACTTAATGAGTAAGACAGATTACAATCCAGCCGTAATTGAGGCCAAGTGGCAATCTGTATGGCAGAAGCAAAAACTCTTTTCTCCTGACTTGGGCAAGTCTAAGAAACCTTACTACAACCTGATGATGTTTCCATATCCCTCGGCAGAGGGGTTACATGCCGGGAATATGTATGCTTTTACGGGTGCAGATATTTGGGGGAGATACCAAAGAATGAGAGGCAACGATGTTTTTGAGCCCATGGGGCTTGATGGATTTGGAATTCATTCTGAAAATTACGCAATTAAGATCAACGAACACCCGACTGAAGTCTCGAAACGCACAGAAGAGAGGTTTTATACACAACTTCAAGCAACAGGTAACGCATTTGATTGGACAAGAACTTTGGAGACGTACGATCCAGATTATTATAGATGGACACAGTGGATATTTATCCAAATGTTTAAGCATGGCTTGGCTTACAGGAAAAAGGCAAAGGTTAACTGGTGCCCTTCTTGTTTAACAGTTTTGGCAGATGAACAAGTTATTTCGGGTGAGTGCGAGAGGTGTAAAAGCGTTGTTGAGCAACGCGATCTCGAGCAGTGGTTTTTTAAGATTACAGATTATGCGGACAGATTATTAAATAATTTAGAAAAAATTAATTGGACAGAGAAAATCAAGATTGCCCAGAGGAATTGGATAGGGCGATCTTACGGCGCAGAGGTTAAGTTTAAAGTAGTAAGTAGAGAGGCTAAACAACCAACTACTGACACCTTAACCTGTTTCACTACAAGGCCGGACACGCTTTACGGAACGACCTTTATGGTGATTGCCCCTGACTCGCCACTAGTTGTTACGCTAACAGCGGAGGCGCAAAAAGAAGTCGTATCAGACTATATTAAAGAACAACAAAACATATCTGCACAAAATTTAGGTTCGCAAGGAGAGACCTTGCGAAGCCAAAATCAAAACAAGACTGGAGTTTTTACTGGAGCATGTGTGGTTAATCCTGCCAACAATAAAGATATCCCGGTGTATATATCAAACTATGTGGTTTCCGGATACGGTTCTGAAGCGGTTATGGGTGTTCCTGCGCACGACCAGAGGGATTTTGAGATGGCTCGTAAATATAATCTCGATATTGTTTCTACAATCAAGCCTGAAAAAGAAGCTGATCAAGACTTGCAGGAGGCGTATGTTGGCGAAGGGACGATAATAAATTCGGGAGACTGGAATGGACTATCGTGGCCTCGCGATCGGGAAAAAATATTAAGTTCATTAGAAGAAAATGGTTGGGGCAAGAAAATGACGACTTATCACCTTCGCGATTGGTTAATTTCGCGCCAAAGATATTGGGGACCACCTATTCCTATGATATATTGCCAGGCTTGTGCAGATAGAGGGGATTCTGGAATTAAAAATTCTGCAGAGTGGAACTCTGCAGGTTGGTTCCCGGTGCCTGAAGACCAACTTCCCGTAAAACTTCCTTATGTTGAGAATTATCGTCCCACCGGAACCGGCAAATCCCCTTTATCCCAAGACGAGAAGTTTATAAATGTTAAATGCCCAAAGTGCGGAGAGGAAGCACGGCGCGAAACAGATGTGTCTGATACGTTTTTAGACTCTGCTTGGTACTACCTCCGCTATCCTAGCGTCGGAAATCAAAAATCAAAAATCAAAAATCAAAATGAAATGGAAAATGCGAAAATGGAAAAATTGCCATGGGATCCGGAGATCACACGACGTTGGTTACCCGTCGATATGTATATAGGCGGAGCAGAACATTCAGTTTTGCACTTAATGTATTCCCGTTTTGTCACTATGGCTTTGCATGACTGGGGATATCTAGATTTTGAAGAGCCGTTCACCAGGTTTTTTGCGCACGGCTTGTTAATCCGCGAGGGAGCAAAAATGAGTAAAAGCAAAGGAAACGTGATTGTGCCGGACGCCTACATCAAAAAATACGGAGCTGATACTTTAAGATTATATTTGATGTTTTTAGCTCCTTTTAATCAGGGAGGGGATTTTCGGGACACAGGTATGGAAGGGATGTTTAAGTTTGTGCGTAGGGTATGGAACTTGGCGCAGACGCATCCTGTCACTCGCTCGTCCCACCCGTCTGAAGAGCGCTTAATCCACAAAGCGATTAAAAGAGTAACAGAAGACTTAGAAGGCTTGCATTACAACAGAGCAATTTCAGGGATTATGGAGTACGTCAATGAATTAGAACAAAGAACAAAGAACAAAGAACAAATTTCTAGGGAAGCGGGTGAAACTTTACTGAAGCTGTTTGCTCCGTTTGCGCCGCATATGACTGAGGAGTTATGGCACCGGCTTGGGAACAAAAACTCTATTCATTTTGCCCCGTGGCCTGTATATAACGAGGCATTGGTTAAAGACGACCTTATTCAGATTCCAATTCAGGTAAATGGTAAATACCGGGGAGTTGTTGTTGTCTCTGCCGACGAGGCAAATAATCAGAAAACAGTAGAAGAGCGAGCCAGAAGCCTTGAATCTGCGGCTAAGTATTTAACTAACGAGCCGAAAAAGGTAATTTTTGTGCCCGGTAAGACGATTAATTTCGTTGTCACTTAAACACACCGTGAGCGAACTTTTCCTGTCTGAAGAAAGTGAGTGGAAAGCCAAGATTCAAGCTTGGTTTGAGCAGTATCGTCTTTTTTTAATTGCAGGTTTGGGCGGACTATTTCTTCTTTTTGGCGGCTTCTCTTTTTTGTCAGGCGTTTTTGAACAGCCCAAGGTGGAAATCTTGGAAAGCGGGGGAAATGAAAAGGTTGAGGGTGATGAGAGTAAAATTACAGTTGAAGTTTCAGGGGCAGTTGTTAAGCCTGGAGTGTATGAATTGTTAGCAAGCGATCGGGTCGAGCGCTTGCTAATAGCCTCAGGAGGTTTGTCAGCCGAGGCTGACCGAGAGTGGGTAGAGAAGTATGTTAATCGCGCTGCCAAACTTCTCGATGGACAAAAAATATATATACCAGCTGAAGGGGAATTATCGGTTGTGGGTGGTGGATCAAGTAGCGCGGGTAAATTGTTGGGAGTACAAACTGGCTTGATAAACATCAACTCGGCAACTCAATCCGAGTTAGAAAAACTAAAAGGGATTGGACCGGCAAGGGCGACGGCAATTATCGAAAACAGACCCTATGCTTCCATTGATGAACTTGTTTCCAAAAAGGTTCTTGGCAAGAAACTGTTGGAGGAGATTAAAGAACAGATAACGGCGCCGTAATCTCAGATTTTACAATTTACAATTTTAAATTTTTTTTAAATTTTTAATGAATTTTTAATGAATTAATGTTTTAAACATTTAGTAATTGAGATTTGATTGTAAATTAGAAATTAAAAATTAGAAATTTCATTGGCCTGAAATATAACTCCGAAAATGAATCCGCGTTTATTAGCACTCTTAATGGTTGTACTTATCACCCTTTGGGTGATTAGGTATGCTATGGTAAGACATAGTTACCAGGTAGGAGACAAAGTTCGTGTCTCGGGACAGATAAGTAACCAACCCCAGATTATGGGTGCACAGCAAAGGATTAGTCTTGGCGACTTCACTTTCTATACTGACCGATTTCCGGAAATTGCGTACGGTGAGCGAATAATAGCCGAAGGAGTAGTTGGTAAAGGGAAGAGCGGGTATTATCTGGAAAGTCCTGTAGTGAAAAAAATAGGGGAGTTGGGGGTCTTGGGTGAAATACGGGAGAGTGTGTTTAGTGTTTTTAAGAAATTTCTTCCCGAACCCCACTCAGGGCTGTTGTCAGGTGTAGTTTTGGGTACAAAATCTAGCCTCGATTCAAACTTTTTAGAAGGTTTGCGTAAAACTGGTACTCTACATATTGTTGTTGCCTCGGGTTCTAATATCGCCTTTTTTTCGGGACTGCTTATAAATATTACGGCTTTTATTTGGGGGAGAAAAAGAGCTGTTTTGTTATGTTTTATATTAGTTTGGTCTTATGTTCTCTTAATCGGCGCAGACCCACCGATAGTAAGAGCGGCTGTCATGGGTAGTATCCTCATCTTCGCCCAATCTTTGGGACGCGAGTTCGATGTTTGGCGCGCTTTAGCTATTGCAGGTGCCGTCATGCTCTTTATTTACCCTCTTTGGTTATTTGACCTGGGTTTTCAACTATCATTTTTGGCGACAGCCGGCATTGTAGGGTTGGGAAAGAAAACTGAAGGTTTGGTAGACAAAATTAAATACCTGCCGGCTGTTTTTAAGTCTGCCTTGTCGGTAACTCTTGCGGCTCAAGTTGCGGTAACTCCCTTGCTGTTTATTACTTTCGGCGAAGTGTCGCTCGTTGGCCCTTTGGTAAACACGCTGGTGCTCTGGACCGTGCCTTTTATCATGCTTGGCGGATTTTTATTAGGGATATTGGGGGTGTTGGGGGGATTAGGGGGCACGCTTAGCGTGCCAGGACCCGCGCTAAGCGCGGGGGAAGTTTTGGGACAAATCCTTGCTTGGTTTTTGTGGCTACCATTAGAATACTTTATCCAAATAGTAAGACTATTTGGAAAATAAATTTACAATTTTAAATTATGCCTAAGAAATGGTATTATCTTTGCATCTTCTTCACAGCTTCGTTACTACTCCTGGCCTTTGCATTAGCACCTTTATTTGATAACCGTTTGCATCTGGTTTTTTGCGATGTCGGGCAAGGCGATGGGATTTTGATTTATCAAAAACAAACCCAAATCCTTGTTGACGCCGGGTCTGATGCCAAAATTTTAAGCTGTCTTTCCGGCCATATGCCTTTTTGGGACAGGAGAATAGAAATGGCGGTAATTACCAATGCAGATTTGGATCATTACGGCGGATTTATCGATATTGTCAGGCGGTATAAAATAGGCGCTTTTGCCGCGAATATGGTTGGCAAAAATGACTTAGCCTTCGAAACTTTGGAAAAAGAGATCGAAAAAGCCAAAATCAAAACAGCGAGCCTTAATTCCGGAATGATAGTCGTCTTTGCAAAATTAAAGCTGGCCGCGCTTTGGCCGGATAAAGATCAGGTAGCGGGTCTTGATACTCCAGCTCTCGGGAGTAAGGTTTTGGGGGCAAGAGCGGAAGAAAAAGCTAACCCTTACTCTTTAGTTTTAAAACTTTCGTACGGCGAGTTTGACGCCCTTTTAACAGGGGATATTATTCCCCCGGCTACAGATACTATGGCGGAGAGGATCAGGGGTGTGGTAGAGGTTTTGAAGGTTCCGCACCATGGTTCAAAGAATGGTCTTACCCTTGGAATGTTAGAAGCGGCCTCGCCAGGTCTGGCAATAATTTCTGCAGGCCGCAACAACCGCTATGGCCATCCGCACGAAGAAACATTGGGGGTAATGAGAGAAATGGGGGTAAAAATTTTAAGGACGGATCAGGAGGGAGAGATTGAAATTATTAGTGATGGAAAGAGTTGGCAGGTGAATTGATATGGGATTTGGGGGACTTGAGGTAACTATTTATTCCGATTTTCTAATCTTTTTCTAAAAAGTTTTTCAGTGTAGCCGCCTTCTTTAACGAATTTTTCTTCTAGAGATTTAATTTGGCGGTCGAGAAGGAATGTGGTTTTCTTGCAAAGAGTAAGAAGTAAATTAGCGGCAAGCTCAGCGTCATGGGGGCAATGGGGGAATTGTGGGAGGGTAAAGTTGTTATCTTTATCCCTCAAGACCCTCATCTCCCTCATTTTTATAATTCTAAGGTCGTCCTTTTTCCATAACTGCAGGTTTTTTTGCCGCAAATAATCTTCATAGTCTTCTGTGAGCTCGGTTAAAGAGCCTTTGGCTACTCCAAGTAATTTAATATATCCCTTAAGGCTCGCAAACTCTGACCCTTCAGCGATATTCTGCTTGCCGGAACGACCAGCTTGGGTCATTTGGTCGTGAGTTCTCGATTTTGGATTAATGAAGAAATGACAAAACTCTACTGTTAAGTCATAAATTACCGAAGAATATTGATAACTCAAAAGGTATTTATACCCTGCTTGGCTTTCGGGCATATTCTCAGTATACTTAAAAACTATGGAAGCAAGGGAAAAGATTAAAGAACTATTGATGGAGGTAATGCGGGAGTTGGGGGTTAACGCAGAAGTCAAACTTGAACATCCGGCTGAGGAGGAACATGGAGATTACAGCTCAAACATCGCGATGACGATGTTTGGGAATTTTAAATTTGAAATTTTAAATTTGAAATTGAATAGCCCGTTAGAATTTGCTAAAGCCATAGTAGAACAGCTAGAGAAGAACGAAGAATTAAAAGATTATATTGAGAAGATTGAGGTTGCTCAGCCAGGCTTTATTAACTTCTGGCTTTCCAAAGACGCGCTTTGCCAAGAAATGTCTTTGGTTTTGGAAAAAGGCGAGCGGTACGGTTCGTCCGATTTGGGTAAGGGCAAGACGATGGTAATTGATTATTCTGCCCCCAACGTGGCTAAACCTTTTGGAATTGGACACCTAAGGTCAACAATAATCGGACAAGCACTTTACAACCTGTATAATTTTTTAGGCTGGCAGACAATAGGCGACAACCATTTGGGGGATTGGGGTACGCAATTTGGCACGCTTTTGTACCAAATAACTGATAAAAACCTAGATCCTGATACTTTGGATATTGAAAAACTACAGGAGCTGTATGTCGAATTCAACACAAAAGCCCAGGAAAATCCAGATTTAAAAGAAGAAGCAAGGCTTTGGTTTAAGAAGTTGGAGGACGGAGATGTTCAGGCGCGTGATATTTGGAAAAAAGTTAAAGATACCTCGCTTCAGGAATACGGGCGAATCTATAAACTTCTGGGCGTTGAAATAGATTTTGCGCACGGAGAAAGTTTTTATGAGAAAATGCTCGATGGCATTATCGAAGAGTATGAACAGAAAGGGATTGCAGCCGAAGACCAAGGCGCTTTGGTCATTCATTTTCCAAATGAGGAAATGACGCCTGCCATCTTAAGAAAATCAGATGGGGCGTCAACCTATCTCACGCGGGATTTGGCGACAATAGAATACAGGCAAAATGAATGGAAACCGGATTTAATCGCTTATGAGGTTGGCGCAGAGCAATCTTTGCACTTCCAGCAAGTCTTTACAGCTTACCGCCTTCTGCACCCGGAAGACACAACAAAATTTGTCCATATCAAGCACGGTTTATATCTCTCGCCTTCCGGTAAAAAATTTTCAACCAGGAGAGGAGATATCGTAAGACTGGAAGAAGTTTTAGAAGAGGCAATAGAAAGAGCACAAAAGCTTGCTCACGGAGGAGATGGGCAAGCCAAAGCGGTGGGGATTGGGGCAATAAAGTATTTTGATTTATCTCACCACCCTGAATCAAATATTATTTTTGATTGGGAGAAAATGTTTGTTTTAGAAGGGAATTCAGCTCCTTATTTGCAATACACATATGCGAGAACAGAAAGCGTGCTCGGGAAATCGGGTGACCAGGTGATCAGGAAACCAGGTGATCAGGAAACCTGGCAGCCAGAAAACCTGGAACCTGAAGAACTGAATGTTTTGAAATGGATTTATAGATTCCCCGAGGTGGTTGAAGAAGCCGCCCTAAACTTTGCCCCAAACACGGTTTGTACTTATCTTTTTGAACTTGCCCAGCGCTATAACACTTTTTACAACAAACACAGGATATTAGGGAATCAGGTAATCGGGGAATCGGGGAACCAGGTGGCCGGGGAACCAGGTGGCCGGGGAACCCGACAACCTGACAACCCGACCCAAGCGTTTCGCTTGGCACTGACTTTGGCTACTGGAATTATCCTTAAAACCGGTCTCCATCTTCTCGGAATCCAGGCGCCCGCACGCATGTAATGCGATGCCAATTTTAAATTTTTAATTTTTAATTTTCAATCAAATCTAAATTTTAAAATGATTTAAACATTATGTCATTTAAAATTCATTTCAAATTTTAAATTTCAAATTAGAAATTTTGAACTTAAGATTGTATAATCAAGGCTTATGAACTTTGACAAGACTACGTTATCCAACGGATTGAGAGTGATTACTGCCCCCATGTCTGCCATGGAATCGGCAACGGTTCAAATTTTGATTGGCTCAGGCTCCCGTGATGAAGATGTTAAAAAACAAGGTCTAGCTCACTTTTTGGAGCATATGGTTTTTAAGGGGACAAAAAAATATCCTACTTCTGCAGTAATTTCAGCCGCGGTTGACGGAATAGGTGGAGAGATTAATGCTTCGACCGGGAAAGAACGCACAGGATATTACATTAAAGCGTGGGAACGATACCTTTCTTTAGCGTTTGATATATTATCGCAGTTTATTTCAGCACCGATATTAAAAGAGCGCGAGATCGAGAAGGAAAAAGGGGTAATTATAGAGGAAATTGCCATGTACGAGGACTTGCCGATGTATAAAGCCCCTTATCTTTTTGAAGAACTTTTGTTTGATAAAACATCTCTTGGTTGGGATACTGCCGGAACTCCAGAAACAGTCCGTTCTATGGAGAAAAAGGATTTTGCAGGCTTTATTACTGATCATTACCAGCCCAAAAACATGGTTTTGTCGGTTGCTGGTAAATTTGAGAGAGAGGCGGTTTTGGAGTTAGCCGAGAAATACTTTGGGAAACTAAAGTCAGGTAATCAGGCAACCAGGAAACCAGATAGCCAGGTAACCCGACAATCCGACAACCTGAAAACCCGACAACCTGAAAATCCAAGCCGCAAGCCCGAGATCAGAATGGTAAATAAAAAAACCGAGCAGGCACATATCGTGCTTGGTGTGCGCGGCAACCGTTTGGGGCACCCTGACCGCTACAAAGAAGCAGTTTTAGCCTCTATTCTTGGTGGGGGAATGTCTTCCTGGCTTTGGAATGAGATCCGTGAGAAAAGAGGCCTTGCATATTACGTCCGCTGCGATATTGACCATTACAAAGATACAGGGTATGTGGCGGCGCGAGCAGGAGTAAAACTAGACAGTGTTGAGGAGGCGATAGAAGTTATCCTTGCCCAATTTAATAAAATCGCCACGCCCGGTAAGGTCAAAGACCGGGAGCTTACAAAAGCCAAGGAATATTTAAAAGGCAGGCTGGCTCTGGGATTAGAAGACACACATTCTGTCTCAGAATTTTTTGGCGACCAGGAGCTTTTCGAAGAAGAAGTGCGCACAGTCGAGCAGGTTATGGCTGGAATTGATGCTGTTACTTTGGGCGACCTTCACAAACTTGCCAATGACTTTTTTAAGGCCTCAAAGCTTAATTTGGCGGTTGTCGGACCTTATACCGACACTGTAAAATTTCAAAAGCTCTTAAAACTTTAATTTTCCTGTAATATCCTTTAAATGGAAAAAACTTTACTAGTCATTAAACCCGATGGAGTGCGCCGCGGTATCGTCGGCGAGATTTTGGCGCGCTTTGAGCGTACTGGTTTGAGAATTATTGGAGCCAAGATGTTGAAAGTTGACGACGTGCTCCTCGAAAAACACTACAACAAAGACGAGGCTTGGTTCCGTAAGGTGGGGGAGTCAACAATTAAATTTTGGGAGGAGAACGGCAAGGACCCCAACGAGGATTTAGGCACCTCAGACCCGGTAGAGATTGGACAGAAAATTCAGGGCTGGCTATTTGACTATTTAAAAGAAGGGCCGGTTTTAGCCGTTGTTTTGTCAGGGCCACATGCAGTAGAGCTTGTCAGAAAACATGTCGGGCCGACCTACCCGCTTGAGGCTCCTCCGGGGACAATAAGAGGAGATTATCACTATGACTCTCCGGGTCTGTCTGCTCTTAATAAACGCGCGGTTTATAATATGGTCCATGCGTCAGGCACTGCCGAAGAGGCAGAGTTTGAGATAAGACTCTGGTTTAGGGAATCAGAGTTATTTGAGGAGAAGTAAACGGTCTTTTCTCAAGCGCGCAATTAATTGCTTCATAGGCATAGTAAGCTGCACGAATGTAGTCTTCTCCTGTCAACTCTTTAGGAATATCTATGAATTGAAAGAACAAAGCGCTCTTATTTGGATCGTTACCATCAAAAACCCTATCTAGTTTAATCAGTGTGCCTGAGGAGGTATGCATAACTACGACCCTTCTTGCTTTGAACGCACCATAGAGTGGTCTTTCACTGCCTGCAGTTGCTACTTCCAAATAGCCTTCTTTTAATCTGCATAGGCCAGATGCTCTTAAATAAATTGGTCCTTCTGACGCAACACCTTCTTTGATAAGCTTGTGTCCCCAAACAGCTAAATTTTGTCTTGCCCGGCTTTCGGCCTCAGAATGACGAGACTCGTCTCTTTTTAGGTGATCGCTGATATCGGTTTCCAGAAAACCTATTACCATTTGAACTGGTAGGTGTAATCTTGCAAATTCTGCAATTGCCATTTGTGGCAATTATATTCCAGGCACTCTCTGAAGTCAAAGTCGCGGAAACTTCTCTTGAACTATATCTTAACTTTTGGGAACTTAGTAACTAAATAATAGTTTAAAAACAATAATAAGGTGGTTCCAATAAAAGTATGTGAGAGTATAACTGCTCCAACCAAACCCGAATTAATATAACTAGTAGGATTCTTGATATTCCACCCAATAAGTAAATAAGATAAAACCAAGAGCGAAAAAAATCTGTATGAAAGTTTCATTTTATAACCCAGGAAAGCAGTTACTACTAATGGGAAAATGATGATCGCAAAGTGATATTGCCACGCAAAAGGGGCAAAGATGAGCATAAAGAGTATGCTAAGATTCCAAAGAAGCGTGCTGGGGGAGAAACTGCTCTTAACCAGTCTTTTATGGACAAAGAGTAACGAGATTGAAGCTATTATCAAAGTTGCCAAAACCAACCATTTGTTTAATTCAAAATTGTTTGAGACCCTAGCCAAAAAGCCTGCTAATGACTGATTATAATAGGTTGAGATTCCGAAATCAAAAAATGAACTAGGAATAGATAGATAATCTCCATATACTCTAAAGCCTAGGATCAGCCCAGTGATTAAACCAATGGCCACTACATAAGCGACAGTCGATAATACTGTTTGAACTTTCTTTTCAATTAAAAGAGTATACAAGAGGAAAATTGGAGTAATTTTTAATACTATAGCCAGTGCTAGTGACAAGGCGGATAATCCCCATCTTTTGTGTTGTGAGAGATAGAAAGCTGACACAATGAGTAAAAACAGAACATTATTTACTTGCCCAGACCCTAAATTGTATCTGAAAGGGAAAAATATAAAAGCTAATGATAGATAAAGTAGCCAAAGTTTCCAATTCAACGGGAGAAGAAATTTATCTCTGTCTAACTCAGCTAATATCTTAAAAAGAAAATAAGAACCAATAAAAAATATTATCAAAGAGAGAATGAACCATATAATTTGGCTTAACTGAATTGGGAGTAGTGGTAGTAGCATAAAGAGTAATAGCGCTGGTGGTGGATTACGTACTATATCTTTGCCTAACATTAAGTAAGAGTTTTGCCTTACTACAGCTTGCTGTCCTGATAAATAAAAAACTTCAAAGTCTTGTCCGGGAGATTTCAATAATTTGATATTACTAACTATAAATTGTAGAGCTATGAGAAGAAAGATTGGGACAACCAGAAAGGATATAATTCTGGCCAGTGTCAACTTTGGTATCACATATTAAACCTTACAACTAATATTGAGAAAATTCTAGATTTATATAAATTATTCCCTATATTCCAGGCACTCTCTGAAGTCAAAATCTTTCCCTTAACTTCCCTTAAGCTCCCTTAGTTCAACGGATAGAACCAAACAACCCCCAGATTGACATAGAGTTCCAAAAGAGTTAGCATAGTTTATGCCTCGTTTGATTCCGAAGGAAACAAGACAAAAGATAATAACCCTTAGACAAAAAGGTTGGAGTCTGCCTGAAATCAAAAAAGAAACAAGTGTGGGTCAAACCACTGTTTTTAGATATATTCAAGGGGTAGAGATTTTACCCGAATACCTACAGTTTTGGAAAGGAAAGCAGGGCGGGAGTATAAAAAGAATGGAGATTGCCAAAAAAAATGCAGCCTTGCAGGCCAAGCGCTTAGTCTCTCGCATATCTAAAAAGGAGAAGTCAATATTTCTTTCAGCTTTGTATTGGGGAGAGGGAAATAAAAAGGACTTTATTTTTACTAATAGTGATCCCGAGATGATTCAAGTTTTTACCCGCGGCTTAATTAAATTATTCGGAGTCTCTAAAGATGATTTTAAGGTAAGCATAAGGATTTTTGAAGACTTAGATAGAAACAAGAGCCTGAAATTCTGGTCAAGGATTACAGGAGTACCTATAAAAAAATTCGTTAGTGTAAACGTCTTATCGGGAAAGAAAAGTGGAAAGTTGGAGTACGGGATGTGTAGAGTTAGGATTAAAAAAGGCGGAAATATGCTAAAATACATTAGCGCAATCAGGCGAGAGGTTGTGGCTCATTTCTAGGTTAAGCCCTTATAGTTCAATGGATAGAACGGAGGTATCCTAAACCTTAAATCCAGGTTCGACTCCTGGTAGGGGCACTTTCGACTGGCTCAGGGTAAACACGGGGTGTAGTGAATCGGTATCACGCTTCGTTCGGGACGAAGAGACACTGGGTTCAATTCCCAGCACCCCGACTCGACATTATTTTAAACTCAATGCATAGATATTCGCGAAGCTTGGACTGCCTGCCCCAAGAGGAGTAAGTAAAAATAACCTCTGACCGTTAGGAGCGGGAATTGCATAAGGCGCATTGTATGGCCCTGACCAAATAACCTGCCTGTTGGTTCCATCGTAGTCCATAATGGTTACTTTGTTTTGTTCGGCAAGCACTACGTTGTCTGAGGAAGAAAACCAGCTTAATAAGTTATGGTCTTTCTGGCGGGGTAAATCTTCAAGACTCAAGATCACTTTAGCGTCAGTAATGTAAAAATTACGATCTTCTTTTATATCGTATACATAAGTATGTAATTGTTTGATACTACGTTCTTGTTTTTGTGTAGAAGAGCCGGGAAGTTGAGGGATAATCTCTTCTTTTAAGCTTGCAGAGGCAGAAGCAGTATAAAGGACCTTGTTTTCATCGGGAGAAAAGACGAAATCTTGGGTCTTTCTTTCTAAAAGATCGCGTATTTCGCTTGGCAGGAGATCGAGGTCGTCTTCCCTGCGGTTTGTCTTTTCTTTTTGCCATTCAGCGAGTACTTTCTCAAGCTGGGCTCCGCGGATATTTACCAGATCCCGGTCTGCAGTATAAGATCCCGCCGGAAGAAGGTATATGCCGCTTGCGGCTTGCGTTGTAACTAAGACCTGCCGCGAATCAGGGGACCAACTCCAGGAGGAGGTTTCAGGGGAGAGGTTGGTAATTTGTCTGGGATCTGACGAAAAGCCGATTGGTAAATTACCAAGATCCATAACCCAAAGCCCGAGTTTGGTGTTGTCAGCTGATTTTGGTACGCCAAAAACAACCCGCGTTCCGTCAGGAGAGGTTACAGGCATAACTGCACCTCCAAAAGTAAGGGCAGAAAGCGAAGGGGCTGCAGGGAAAAGGGCAGCGTCGACTTTAGTTACTTCTTCTTTTTTAATAGTTAAACGCTTGCGCCAGGTTAAAAAGCCCTCTTTCTTAATTTCTACATCATAGCTGTCTGGGGGTAGGGAGAGCGTGGCGTTTGTGGCTGATTCAAGAATAGTATTAATCAAGATTTGGGCGCCGTCCGGAGAAGAGGTCGCGACCAATAACCCTGTTGGTTTAAGCCCGAGATTTTTTGTATCAAGCCTGTAACCCCGGGCAAGGTAAGAAGCTCCCAGGCCGAATATGCCCACAAAGGCGATGGTTAAGAGAAATGAGACGAGACGAGCTGACACAACAGCAAAATTATACTCTAAATAAGGCTTAATACTCAAACTTGCAAATTGTTTAATGAACCTGTTTTAAAACAGGTTCTCTCAACTCACCTTACACAAGCTAGCGAAGCTAACGCGTGAGTTTTGAAACGAGTTTAATAACGGCGGCTAGACAGTTTGATCTACTTGTTGCTCTTGCTAAAACTGCTATACTTACTTTAAGTAATCTGCCTCAAATTTGACCCAATTATAGTTCTAATAGTATCGTAAAGTATCAAAATAGAACAACCGCTTGGGTGTTTTAATATGCTTTGGTCACAAAGAATCGCCATTGATTTAGGGACTGCCAATACTTTGGTCTGGGTTGCTGGCGAGGGAATTGTCGCTAACGAGCCGACAGTTGTAGCTATTACTGAAGAAAACAGGGTTGTGGCGGTGGGTAACGAGGCCAAGCGTATGATTGGCCGTACCCCGGAAAACCTCGTGGCCATGCGTCCTATGCGTGAAGGGGTGATTGCAGATTACCAGGTCACAGAAGCGATGCTGCGTTATTTTATCTCCAAAGTTGCTCCAAGGATTGCTTTTTTCAAGCCTGAGGTTATGATTTGTGTGCCTGCCGGCTGTACCCAAGTAGAACGCAGGGCTGTATTGGACGCCACTTTATCAGCTGGAGCTCGAGCCGCCTACTTAATTGACGAACCTTTGGCCGCGGCAATTGGGGCAAAAATTCCCATTGCCGCCTCGCATGGACACATGATTCTTGATATTGGCGGGGGGGCTGCCGAGGCGGCGGTAATTTGTTTAGGAGGAGTTGTTTTGCACAAATCTGTACGCGTGGCGGGCAATAAGATAGATGAGGCAATAGCCAATCACATGCGCAGAAAACACAATTTGATTATCGGTGATCAAACAGCAGAAGCCATAAAAATTAAAATCGGATCAGCAATTCATCTTGCAAAAGAGGAAATGATGGAGGTGTCAGGCCGTGACCAGGTGTTGGGTTTACCCAGAACCATAGTTTTAACTTCATCTGAGATTACGGAGGCGATTAAACAAACTCTCCTTTCTATTATTGGCGCTGTTAAAGGGGTTTTGGAAGATACTCCGCCTGAGTTGGCGTCCGACATTATTGAGCGTGGAATCACTATGTCTGGAGGAACAAGCCTGTTGCGTAATTTTGACCGGTTGATTACTGAAGAAACAGGAGTTCCTGCGCACTTAGCAGAAGATCCGCTTCTTTGTGTTGTCAGAGGAACAGGAATAGCCTTGGAAAATTTAGACCTTTATAAAAGAAGTATTATTAAGCGATAATTTAAAATGACTTCGTTAAAAATTAAAAATTTAAAATTGAAAATTCCACCAAAAAGGCGGCTTACTATCGGTGTTGACGCAAGTAGGGCATTTGTAAAAGACCCTGCGGGTCCTGAGTACTACAGTTGGCATTTAATAAAGAATTTAGCTGAAATTGACCATAAAAACCGCTATGTGCTTTATTTAAGGCCAAAACAAAGGCCAAACTTCTCATTGCCGCAAAATTTCAAGACAAAGATAATTTATCCTACTCGCTTTTGGACACAGCTGGGACTTGCGTGGGAGACTTTAATAGACCCACCTGATATTTTATTTATTCCCGCACATACATTGCCATTAATAACGAGAGCAATATTTGGCATAGGGGCTAAGGTTAAATTATTACCGCAAATGCCAGTATTGGTTACAATACACGGGTTAGAGGGGAAATATTTACCGCAAACTGGGAATATTTTATCTCATATTCACCGCAACTGGTCTATCAGTTGGTCGGTGAGGTTTGCTAACCACCTAATCGCGGTCTCAAACGACACACTCAAAGAAGTACTTAATACGTACAATATACATCGCAATAGTATTGAAGTAGTACACGAAGGGGTTGAGTTTGAAAAATATCACAATGCGCCCTTAAACCGTAAACGGTTAAACAATAAATACCATATCGGAGAAAACTATATACTGTTTGTCGGCACATTACAGCCTAGAAAAAATTTAATTCGCCTTATAAAAGCCTTCGCTGTGTATTTAAATGAATCGCGAGCTACTTATGATTCAAAAAACAATAGGATGAAATTGAAGCTAGTTATCGCCGGAAAAAGAGGCTGGTTGTACGATGAAATACTAAAAGCTCCAAACAAATTCAATATAGTAAACAGTGTTATATTTACCGGCAGAATTGATGAGTCAGACCTTCCAGGGCTCTACAAAGGCGCTCAGGCGTTTATATTACCGTCCTTAACCGAGGGTTTTGGCCTTCCTGTGCTTGAGGCGCAAGCGGCAGGTGTACCTGTCGTTTGCTCGGATAAAGGCGCACTGAGAGAAGTTGCGGATAATGCGGCAATTTTTATTAACCCACTAAAAACCTCTGAAATTACCCGCGCTATTAAACGCGTTTTAGAGGATAGAACATTAGTAAGCACCTTAGTAGATAAAGGCCTTAAAAATGCTAAAGCAAAGAGTTGGATAATAACGGCTCATAATACGCTAAAATTAATAGAAAGAATTGTTTCCTAAATACCAATTACGGTATTTATTCGCTGTCGATAGTATACGGCATCAGTTTAACAAATAAAATGTGGATATTGTACAAAATTCAGCCTTAATTAAAGCTTAAAATTTTGGGGATTAACTGTGTACAAATATACAAAATAAGGGAAAGTGTTAGGAACAACTTTTTAACTTGTAGTAATAAGGTGTTGATGGATAGGGGAGAGGCAGTAATTTAAACAAAATAGCCTTATAATCTATTCATACATGAGGGTCAAAACAAGCTTTACGCCGAATAATATAGGCCTAAAATAGTCTTGTAGTATAATGCAGGCTATAATAAATGAGTTCAAAAGGAAAAATGACAAAATTAAGAAGAAAGCGAACACTTGAAACTGCTCGGAATATCGTGCCAATTTTAGGTATAGGCATAGATAGCGGTCTGAGAGGGGAAGTGCTAAATCGTGCCTGGAGTCTTATTTCTACCGAATGCGAGGCTAGACCAAGCCTAATTGTAACACCTAACCCAGAGATTGTGTCAAGGGCACAATCCGATCATGAGCTGGCATATATCCTTAATGGTGCCGATTTGGCCGTGCCTGATGGGATCGGGATTGTGGCTGCAGCCTGGGTTTTGCACCCTAACAGCAAGATGTTTCGTATACCCGGGCGCCTGTTTGCCGAAGAATTAGTTAAATTATGCTCAAAACACAATAAAAAGGTATTTCTTTTGGGTGGGGCGCCAGGGGCGGCTGAACTTGCGGTTAAAAATATTAAGAATAGAACGAAGAACAAAGAATTACGAATTGTGGGGGTAGAAGGACCTCGACTAAGTATAGACGGTAAACCGGTCGACGAGGTTCAGGAGCAAATTGAAAAAGAAGTTGTCAAGCGCATTAATAGTTTTAAGCCGGATTTGCTGTTAGTTGGCTTTGGCGCCCCAAAACAAGAAAAATGGTTAGCCAGACACCTTGGAAAAATTAACGCTTCAGCGGCTATGGTGGTTGGAGGGATGATTGATTACACTGCCGGAATTTTACCCCTGCCTCCTAGGGCTTTTAGCGAACTCGGTTTTGAGTGGCTCTGGAGATTAATTACTCAACCAGCCAGACTTGGCAGAATTTTGACCGCAGTTGTAGTTTTTCCGTGCCAAGTGCTTTTTTGGAAATTTAACAACCGATAAGTAAATTTCATTTATTCTTAAATTACCAGTTCGACTTCTTATTTTTGTATTTTTTATCCGCTTGTTCAATTTGACCCACCTTGAGTAAAATTTATATTCACTTATCTGGAAAAGTAATACCTGTTGCCTTGTACGGTCTGTTTAAACGAGTGAGTTCATTAGAATATTAGCCGGAAAACATAACTCATTTAATGGAGATTGGGTTGTTAAATCGTCCTTTGTGTGCTAGACGTTTACAAGGGTTAATTTAGACCCGCAATCTCTGGTTTTCCAATAACCTCGGTGCCCAAACAACTCCTTGTATTAGACTTAACAACTCGTACCGTATTGTGTGGCTATGTGTTGTAATCTTGGATAAGACTACAAATTATTTAAAATAAAAACTTACACCATTTCTAGCTTCGCAAGGAGAGACCTTGCGAAGCTAATCTAGCGACAGCTTTGAAATCATTGTTAAATCTTGCTCTTCGGATACAAATTTTTTATAGTCAACATGAGGTTGACTTTGGGAAAAATAACTTAAAATTATTTGTGGTTTGAGCCAGTCGGTTTGGCGTTTGTTTGAGTAGTCGGGAAAAGAGGAAGGTTGGGTGACAAGTCTTTTCCGGTTTAAACATGATGATTGTTTATGGATGTATTTTGAGATTTGCAAAACCTGTTCGTCGGTTGAGACAAGAACGGCTTTGTAAACACTTTGAAAAAGTGGTCCCACCCTCTTATACTTTTTGTTTACATATATTGTGTAGCGAGTACACAAAGACTGGGTGAATTTATTTATAGATTCAGCGGAGTTTTGCCTTATAAGTAAATGAAAATGATTAGGCATTAAGCAATATGCTAACAAATCTACCTCGTTAAAAAAATTATTCAGGCGAAGAGCCTTAAGAGCCCTGTCTTTTTCTCTCCAATTTATTTGCGGATTAGCTAATAATTTTTGCAATACATCAGTATCTTTTAGAGAGAGGTATTCTTTTAAATATCCCAGAAACACGCCATAATCCTGACCAGTCATGAAGATTTTGCGTTTTTCTACTCCGCGATTATAAATATGGTAATAGCCATTTTCGACATATGTTTTAATGGTATTTTTACCGGGCATAATTTAATGTACTACATGCAAAACAGCTTCGCAAGGAGAGACCTTGCGAAGCTGGAAAAATAAGCACTTGATTTTTTGTTAGATTTTTGCCATCTTTGAAGTGCTAACCAATGAATGCAGAACTTGGAAGGCGCTTTGTTAACTTAGGTAGGGCAACCATAGCTGTCGGTATGCTTTGGGCAACTCCTGGGGCATTTGAGAGCCCTAAGAATTTTGGCCGGAATTTACAAAATCCTTTTTCGGTATCCACTACCGAAGCAGGTGAATTACAATCACCTCTTGAACAATTGGCTCTTTATAACGAGGCATTGATCCGATACTCCTCTCTCTTGTCTAAAAAGGATCTGGCTGGTTTGGAAAAATATTCACCTGGCGATAGTAATTTTTCCTGGAAATCAGCTGGATCCGAGCCGTTTAAATACCGCAGTAAAGCAGAATTCCTTGCCCTCTTAAGACAAGCATTGGCACGCAGTGAGCCAAAATGTGTTGGTTATGTGCAAAGCCGACGTGCGACAGAATACAGAATTCTTTATGAAAATTTTTCTCTTGGTAATCATCCAGACGCAAGTGGATATTCTTATATAGTTTTAGGAATAGTTCCGTTTGAAGACGGCGTCAGTTCAGTACTTCGCGGAGTTGAAGAAGTGGCGAAAAAAGATTTAGAGACAGTTAAGTCTAGCGTTATGCCGTGCAAAATAGAAACATCGGCTGTTCCCAAGCCGGAAATTCCCCCAGAGTTGGCAAAGACAAAAGTTGTTTATATTTCTGGCGAGGGCAAACAAGTACAAGGAGATTATCATGACCGTAAAAATTTATACATTTCAAATTTAGACGGTACTGAAGAAAGGCAGTTAACTGATGATAATAACCAAAAAATGGGTCTAAATTTTCTTCCAAACGGTAAAGAGGTGGTTTATGCCCAGTTTGAAAATGGTTCAGATAAGGGTGGGATTGTTAAATTAAATATTGAAACAGGAGATAGTGAGTATTTAACTCAAGGTGGGGCAGATTTTTGCCCTTCGTCGGACATTGACGCATCCGTAAAATATCACAAAATAGAAAGAGGTGATCGCTTTGGGGAATCTTTTGAAAATGCTTATTCAGTAGATTCGAAAACTAAAAAAGTTGAGCAGATAACTACCGATACCATAGGGAGTGCCGAGGAATGTCCTACTCCTAGCCCAGACGGAGAACTAATTGCTATTTCAACCTATGTTTATGCTAGTCATGGAAGATACCCTTCAGGAATTGCTGTTTACCCAAAAAATGAACTTAAAAATTTTGACCCAGGCCGCTTACCTCCACTTATAAAAGGAGGAACTCCACTTTTCTGGTCTCCCGATTCAAAATGGCTCTATTTTCGCAATCGGGAAGATAAAGTAGGTGGTCCAATGACTTTCTCCTTACACAGAGTCTTTGTGGAAACTGGAAGAGTCGAGGATCTTTTAATCACTAATACTATTGGGGCTTCAATTGCGCCAAAGGGCGAGTGGGTTATTTCTATCCACCCGGGAAAAGGCTTTTACTCAATTATGGCTCATAATTTGTTTAAGAAAGAAGCCCCCCGTCAGCTTTTTGTGAGAGATAATTACCTGTTTTATGATATTGCTGTACAGC
>Ga0155819_102_pt1 | contig 24044 bp, 24 predicted proteins | sample RifCSPlowO2_01_FD_107473 | JGI IMG/M metagenome (GOLD analysis project Ga0155819, IMG submission 107473) | Candidatus Blackburnbacteria bacterium RIFCSPLOWO2_01_FULL_41_27 | reverse complement strand
CCTTTTCCACATAAACTGTCCGGTTTAAAAAAGTCTTTTTTAAACTTTCAGCCAGGGCTTGGGTGTTATAGAAAAAGAAATTTTCTCCCAGGGGGGAAGCGAACTGTTCTTCGTCAAGTTTACTGCACGGACCATATTGAGTTTTACAATGGACGTTTTTAATCGCAAAAAAAGGGCTTTGTAAAAAAACAACAAAGAGAAAGCAAAGGATTAAAAAACCCAAAACCCAGACGATTTTGCTCTTTAGAAAATTTTGGGCAAAACCCTTGAGTTTAATTCCGCTCCCTGCTTTTCTTATAAAACGCATTTATATTGCCTTTTCAATTAAGGAAACAAGCTTGAAAGACGCGTCTTGAGGAATAAGAGCTGAAACACGGGATGCATTCTTGCGATAATTGTCAATTTGACCGTAAACCTTGTTTATCATTTCCAAAAGAACTGTTCCCGACAACTGGTCTTGAGGAAGAATTTGAGCCATACCCGCCTCTTCTAAAAGCTCGGCATTTTTAGTTTGTTCATCAGACCCTGCGAACGGTAAGGGGATAAAAATTGCCGGGATTTGGCAAATCGCAATCTCGGAAACAGTGTTCGCGCCTGAGCGGGCTATTACGAGGTCTGCTTCTTCAAGTCTGCGCTCTACTTCTGTTGGCGCAATTACGTCTTGGGTTCGATAATTGCCGTTTTTTATCTTCTGACTGATTTTATTGGCGGTTTCCAGATCCAGACTCCCGGTTTGATGGTAAACAACAAAACTTTGCGCGAGCTCTTCTGCTATTTCGAAAACCGCCTTGTTTATAGCTTGCGATCCTCTACTTCCGCCGGTGATATATATAACAGGAATCCTGTTTTTCTTACGCTTAGACCTCTTTTTGGGTATCTCGAAGATACTCTCGCGTACCAAATTACCTGTTAATACAGTTTTTTCTTTAGTGAAAGCTTTACGGCTATTTTCGAACGAAATTGCTACAAAACGGGCAATTTTTGCAACCTGCCTGTTGGCAAGGCCAGAAGCCGCAGTTTGTTCGTGAACAATAATTGGTATCCCCAATAACCAAGCAGTAAAACACACAGGGTAGGAGACGTAACCCCCAAAAGACAAAACCGCGCGTGGTTTGACTTTGACAAGTATTAAAAAGCTTTGTATAAATCCTACTGGAAGCTTCCAAAGATTAAGAATAAACAAAAACAGGTTGTTGCGTGAGAATTTGGCAGTAGTAATCGCATAATAAGGCACGTCTAGTCCAGGCAATATTCTTGCCTCTAAAGTTTTTATCTTTGTTCCCAATACCGCATTTTCTTCTCCCACCCAAAAGGGCAAAAAACCTTTTTTGCGCAAAACGGGAATAATTGCCAAACCTGGGGTAAAATGTCCGCCGGTAATGATAATCTTTTTCACCCATACCTCCTTTGACTCGAAATATTTAATAAAATCCCCATTGCCGCCAAGTTAAAAACTAAAGCAGAGCCGCCATAGGAAAGAAACGGCAAAGGAACACCTGTCAAGGGTAGAAGCGCAACCATGGCTGATAAATTAATAAAGGCTTGGATTCCTATCCAGCTAGTTATGCCGACTGCCAAAAGTCTGCCAAAGGGATCATTAACACGCGCCGCAATCGATAAACCTCTCCAGACTAAGCAACTAAAAAGAATAATAACCGCCAAACCGCCAACAAACCCAAACTCCTCGCCAATTATAGCAAAAATAGAATCTGTCGCAGGTTCTGGTAAAAATAGGTATTTTTGTCTCGACTGCCCCAAGCCCAAACCAAAAATTCCTCCTGAACCCAAGGCGATTAAAACTTGCCTGATGTGATAAGAAGTCCCTAAAGGGTCAGCCGACGGATTTAGAAAGGTTAAAACGCGTTCCCGCCGGTAATCAGAAGTCAAAATAAATATCGCTCCAGCAATTAAACCAATTGGGATCAAGGTTAATAAATAACCCAGGTTTGCTCCGCTAACGAAGTAAATTATTCCCGACAAGATTACAATAATTGCCGCGGTTCCCATATCCGGCTCAAGCATAACCAAGCCAACCGTTAAACTAAGAGCAAAAATAAAAGGTAGAAATGCTTGGCGTTTAGTAAAAAGATGGGCAAAATAAATACAAAGTGCTAATTTAGCAAACTCTGCCGGCTGCAGATCTATAAAACCTATATTAATCCAGCGCCTAGCGCCAAGAGCGTCTGTTCCCACTCCGGGAATTAATACGGCAACAAGTAAAATTACGGTTATACCAATAATAGGTAAGGCTAATTTATTCCAAATTTGATATGGAATACGGGACAGTACCAGCATAATAATTAAACCTCCCACAGCGCGCAGTACCTGACGTTTGGCAAAAAAAAGTTCATCACCAAAAGTACGCACAGCATCAACGACCGATGCGTTTGCTACCATGACGACACCAAAAATAACTAAGGCAAGAACTGTAAAGAGAAGTTTTTTATCAAAACCTAAAGAAGAGAAAATCACCGCTTTTAGTTTCTTCATATTTCATACTTTAAATCAAAGCAAGCCAGAGACCAAAAATTGCTAACATTAGTCCAGCAAGCCAGGCTCTCATGACAATCTTCGGCTCCTCCCAGCCCTTAATTTGAAAAAACAGATGCACAGGAGCCATCGGCAAAAGGGAACGTCCTAAAAATTTACGGCCTGCTATTTGAATTGCGCTTGAAAGCACTTCAATCACAAAAAGTCCTCCAACAACAACTAAAACAAAGATTTTTCCGGTCAAAAGTCCGATTACGGCAAGAGTCGCGCCAAATGCTAATGCCCCAGAGTCTCCCATCATTACGCGAGCAGGCCAAATATTAAAATACAAAAAAGCAATTAAGGCTCCAATCCAAAGAGAAATGAAAATTGAGAGCGGGGTATCAAAAACACTTGCCGTTATAATCCAAAAGGCAAATAAACAAATCAAAAGTAGTCCGGAAACCAAACCATCAAGTCCATCTGTTATATTTACGGCATTAACAAACGAGACGATTACAAATGCGGCAAAGGGAATATATAACCAGTTAAGGTCGATGACGATATCAACAAGGGGAAGATTAACAATATCAACACTGAGGTTGTTATAAATTAAAAACGAAATAATTAACGCCAAAATCCATTGTAAAATAAATTTATGCTTACGGCGCAACCCTACCCACATTCCAACTTTTCCCGGTTCCATTTTGCGGAAAAGCTTTGAAAAGTCGTCGTATAAACCCAAAAAAGCAAAAGAGAGAAAAGTAAAAAACACAATGTTAATTTCACTAGTTACGTCGTATGCGCCGCGGATATAAACTCCCAAGTAACGCGCTAAAGGAAAAATTAAAGCAAAAAGAATCGAAACAGTGGCAACAATCAAAATCCCGCCACCGACTGGAGTGCCCGCTTTTTTGTCGTGCAGTTTATCGAAAACCGGTACTTTTCCAGTTTTTGGCGCTTCAACTCTTCTTGTAAAACGAAGTTTATAAAGAAGATTGATAAAGGGAATAACTAAAACTGCGTTGACAATAAACGAAAAAACCAATAATCCTAAATATAATGCCATTACTCTCCTCTCCTGATCTTTGCCCCAAGCGAGGCAAGTTTTTGGTCAAAGCTTTCATAACCACGGTCGATAACTTCGGCGTGCTCAACAACACTCTCCCCTTCGGCAACCAGAGCTGCTAGAACCAGCGCGCCGCCTGCTCTAATATCGGCGCTTGGAATTAGATCTCCGTGCAATTTAGACGGGCCGATTACAATTACCCTGTGCGGGTCTGCTAAAAAAATATTCGCGCCCATTTTGATTAAACGGTCAACAAAGTACATGCGCGATTCATACATCCAGTCGTGGCAAAGCACTGTCCCTTCTGACTGGGTTGCCAAAACTATAAATTGGCTCATCATATCTGTAGGAAAGCCTGGCCAAGTGCGTGTTTTAAAAACTCCCTGCTCTGCCTTCAGACGTGAAGGTTTGATAGTTAAAACCGTTTCTTTTTTCCAAGAGTATTTAACCCCCATGCGGGATAGATAAGCAAGAATAATCTTTAAATCTTGAGGTAGGGCGTCCTCGATATCAACTTGCCCTCCTGTGATAGCACTAGCTATAGCAAACGTCCCCACTTCTATATGGTCTGGCCTTACTTTATGCTCTACAGCCTGTAATTTTTTTGCTCCGTTAATACGGATAGTGTTGGTTCCAGCGCCCTGAATCTTTGCCCCCATTTTAACAAGCATCTCTGCTAAATCCACCACATGCGGCTCGCAGGCAGCTCCCTCAATAACGGTTTCCCCTGCAATACCTGAAGCTGTAATCATCGCCATTTCAGTTGCGGTAGGAGAGGCCTCTTCTAAGAAAATGTTGGCAGGTTTTAGACTTTCAACCGAGAGTCTTACCCCCGAAAAATCACGGTCGCAATTTACGCCAAATGCCTGCATTGCGGAAAGATGTGCACCCAATGGCCTGGCGCCAATTGGATCACCTCCTGGACGGGGAAATTCTGCTTTGCCAAACTTAACAATAAGGCTTGCGGCCAAAACAATCGCTCCGCGCAATTTTCCCCCGAGCTCGGGATCAATTTCACACTTAGTCAGATTTGAAGGGTTTATTACCATAATTGACGTCTCTTTATTCCAATCGATCCTAACTCCTAAATTTTCTAATATCTCAACCAATACCTCTACGTCTATAATATTAGGAACGTTGGTTAACTTTGAAGGTTCATCAGCAAGAAGCGCTGCGGCAATTAAAGGAAAGGTTGAATTCTTGTTTCCGGAAACACGTACCGCTCCAGATAGAACGTTTGGGCCTTGAATTATGAATTTAGCCATTGTGTGATATTATACTTCAGTTTGGCTGTGCGCCAAAATACGGGAGTAGGTCGTCTGCGATATTAAACCAGACAAAAGCCGCGTTTTGCGAAGCAAACTGCCCTACTTTTGGATCTTTTAAGCTTACAATCATTACGAACTTTGGGTTGTTAGCCGGAGCAAAACCAACAAACGAAGAAACAACTTTGTTGGGGTCATAATGGCCAGCTACAGGAATTTGAGCCGTTCCGGTCTTACCTGCAACTTGAAAACCACGCGGAATTGGCCACATATCGCTTTTTGACTCTACGCCGTTGACCATCATGTCGGTTATTTGTTTTGCGGCGCGGGGAGAAACCACTTGTTCTGTTTTTTGCGGTTTAATATCGTCTTCTTTATTCTGCGCGATTATCTTGTCAACTACTTGCGGAGTGACCAACTTTCCCGCGTTCGCCAAAGCTCCAACTGCGCGAACCATTTGTATGGGTGTAATTGCCACTCCCTGACCGAAACTGGCAGTTGCTAAGTCTACCAATCCCCATTTGTCATCCTTGCGCAACGGCGGCACGAGCTCGCCTTGTAAATCAATCCCAGTTGAGGCTCCTATACCGTACTTGTGTAAATACTCAACCATTTTTTCTTCTCCGAGCCTCTCAGCAACCCAAATCATGCCAACGTTGTCTGAGTGTTCAATAATCTCACTTGGCACAGAATCAGGATAGTATTGCTTCGATCCAGATTCAATTGTATATTCAGCAATTATTCTTGGACCTGAACAGCTATCACATTTGTCCTCGGGCATAACAGCCTCAGCATCTAAGGCAGCAGCCATAACCAGCACTTTGAAAATTGATCCCGGCTCAAACGACTCGCCAATTGCAGGATTAATATAAAATTCCTTATCAAAATTGTTGAATTTTGCAGGGTCATATGCAGGAAAACCTGCCATGGCAAGAATCGCGCCGTCGCGCGGCCTCATGACAACCACAGTGCCCTCTGCCGCCTCATATTTTTCCACTCCTTCTTTAAGATGTCTTTCCACTAGGTACTGCGCGGACCGGTCAATGTGGGTTTTTATGGTTATTCCGTCTTGTGCTCCAACTTTATGGCTTCCCCCGAGAATAATAGGGTTTCCAAACGCGTCTTTTTCCCATGTTTTTACGCCCTTACTGCCCGAAAGGGTCAAGTCATAGAACCCCTCAAGACCAAAATAACCCTTTGGCGTGCCGGCAGTATCCTTTCCGACAAAGCCCAGCGTTTGCGCGGCCATACTTGCCTCTGGATATGCCCTACCTTCTTCCAGGTCAAAGCCTATGCCTTTTATTCCCAGAGACTCAATCTGCAGTTTTTGCTCTTTACCAATTTTTCTTTTAACCGGCACCCAAACCACATCTGTCCGCGCCAACAACGTTTTGAGCCGCTCTTCTTCATTTAAAATTAGTTCATCTTCTGTTTTTGCAGAAGCAGTGGCGTCGTTTTCCTCAGGCTTGTCTATAAGTAAAGGCGCAAGCTTGCTTGCTGTGCGTTTTACGTCTTCAATATCTTTCAAAGAGGCCCAAAGAAGATATACTTCTCCCGTTGTTGCCAAAGGAAAACCGTCTGAAGCCAATATTGCTCCGCGCGCGGCCGGAAGGGAAGACTGGCTTTGTTGTTGTACACGGGCGTAATTAGATAAAAGATCAGACTGTAAAACCTGCCAGACGAACAGTTTAGCCGCAATAATAAAACTGCCAAGCAAAAATAAAAGCGCGAGGAGCTTAATTCGCCAGGTTTTTAAAGAATGGTAATCTGCTTGATTCCTCATAGTCCGACTTGTAATAGCCTGACTACCTGTAATCATTGTGGAAGAGCCGCCACAGGAAGGCTGGTATCAAGATACATAATATTTTCCGCTTTTGTAAACCCTGAATCTTGGGCTTCAACCGCAAGTTTGGTCAAAGAAGCTTTTTGTGACAATTCTTCTTGCAGTGTTTGGTTTTCGCGCGTTAACAAGCTTGCTTTTTTTTCAAGAAGAGACAAATACTCCCCTTTCCCGGCTAAATAATTACTCGCCAGTAATTGAGCAATAATCACCACCGAAAGAATTGTAAATAAAACAATCCATGCGCGATTTTTTGTTTTAATTTCTGTCTTATTTATTCTCATCATGTTTTTACAACTGCCCGTAATTTGGCGCTTCGCGAGCGCGGGTTGTTTAATATTTCCAGATTGCTCGGAACAACTGGTTTATTTGTTAAAATCTCAACTTTACCTAAACCTTCCCATTCCCGAAAAGTGTCTTTAACAATCCTATCCTCTCCAGAATGAAAACTAATAACTACAATTCTTCCGCCGCTTTTAACTAAATCTAAAGCTTGAGGAAGTGCAGTCTGCAAATTCTCAAACTCACTATTAACCACAATTCTTAAAGCCATAAATACCTTCGTTGCCGGGTGAATTTTACCCCGGTAACCTGGGCTAATATGCTCAATTAGACTGGCAAGTTCGCGAGTGTGAGTAAAAGGCTCAAGCCTTCTTCTGGCCACAATAGCCCGAGTTAGGCTTCTTGCGTTATCTGCCTCCCCAATGTCTTTTATTAAATTGTAAAGCTGTGTTTCAGACAAAGCATTTAAGATGTCCGCCGCCGTTACCCCTAAGTCGGGGTCAAGCCTCATGTCTAGCGGTCCATCCTTGGAAAGAGACAAGCCTCTTTCGGGATTATCCATCTGAAAGCTTGCAAATCCCAAATCAAACAAGATTCCGTCTACTGGATAGTAGTCTTCTTCTAAAGCAATTTTTTGCAGGTTTACGAAGTTTGTGCGCACAAGGCGGAAAACACCAGGGCAGGCTCGTCTCGTCTCGGCAACTTCGCCGAAGCGGGTCGAAAGACGTTTTCGCGCTTCTGACAAACTAGTTGGGTCTTGGTCGATACCTAAAACCTCGCCACCTTTTTTCAAGATCGCTTCAGTATGACCACCGCCCCCAACAGTGGAATCTATATATTTTTTACCGGGTTTTACGCTGAGTAGAGAGATAACCTCTGTCAACATTACCGGCAAGTGATTAACAGTCATTGCCTAGTGTTTTGCCTTAACTTTAATTTCTGAACTTCCTCAATTAATTTTCCGGCACCGGCTGTAATTTCTCGGTCTCGAGCCTCCCAAAGTCCTTTGCTCCAAATTTCAACCCGATCTTTAAGTCCGATAAACACAACCTCTTCTTCTAATTTCGCGTGTATTCTTAAGGCTTGCGGCAAAACTATTCTTCCTTGACTATCAGGCTCAATCTCAAATGCTCCACCTAATAAAAACCGTTCCGTATCGCGTGTCTCGGAAATTAGTAAAGACTCTCCGACTGCCACATCTATCACTCTTTCCCAAGAAATTTGAGCAAAAAGAGCCAAGGAATTTTCGTACCAACGGCAAACTATCAGTTTTTCCCCCAATTCCTTACGGAATTTTACCGGGAGAGCCGTCCGTCCTTTACTGTTAATTTTTGTATAATACTGCCCAATTAGCATAAACTTTTGGGCAGAATATATTTTGTAAAATGTAGTGTATGGTTTTCACCACTTTTCACCACTACCAACCATATTGGAACATTTTCACAGTCTTGTCAAGTGGTAAAGTTGTGCCCAAACTATGACTAAAATAATTTCGTGAAAACTTCGGGTCTGTAGAAGTTAGACTACTCTATTGCCGCAAATACACCCAAAGTTGAGGTTTTGTTGTCAGTTAGCGCCTTCCAGCTGGTCGCATAGACTTGTATATTTATACCCAACGACACAACGGCCGTAACCTTGCCAGATGCCTTTGTAAAGACTCCATAAGGACCCCCTGTAACCTCGCCAGGAGCCGTATCAGGCAAGCCAAACGTCCCCATTGTTAGGTAGTATCCCTTGGGCATGGTACCCGAGAGAGTAAATTTACCGTCTATAGAGGTAATTTTGGCCGGATTTTGCTGTAAGTTAAACCCTGTTTCGAATTTATACACCAATTTTCCTTTAGTGTCCCTAAAACGAATAGTAAAAGTCCCCTGCTCGACTCCTTCGTCATAACGGCATTTGCCTGAAGAACAAGTACCCAAAAGCAGATCCCTTTCAACGCTTGTTTTACCTGCAATATCCTTAACATTTCCCGGAACGCCCTGTGTTATCCCTGACTCAACCGTATAAACCAGCTCATACTCCATCGCCGAGGCATCCTTGGGTAATTTACTCACAACCAAGTGCAGTTCGCGGCCGTCAGCGCGGGGGGTTAGCGAAGCATAGGGCTTTTGACTTACAAGAAGTTCTTTTAGTGTCTCTTCTTTTCCTTTGTTTTCGTTTGCTTGAGGAATAGGCGTGCTTCGACCTTTTAAAAACCAAAACGCACCAGATAATATTCCAATGCCAACTAAAACAATTATTGTAATGGGCAGAACTCTGTTCATTGTATCTTTGTAATTATATCGGCTATATTTGATTTTGGAGCCAATCAGCAAGTTTGTCAACTTCCACTCTTACTTGAGCTGTTGTGTCCCTGTCGCGGATTGTCACCGTATTGTCTTCAAGAGTTTTGTAATCCACAGTAATACACCAAGGCGTGCCAATTTCGTCTTGGGCGGCGTACCTTTTTCCAATATTTCCTCTCTCGTCCCAGACAACTGCAAACTTAGGGCGCAAACTATCGTACACCTCTCTTGCTTTAATTAAAATGTCTTCTTTGTTGCCGACAAGCGGAAAAACAGCAACTTTGTACGGGGCAATTTTTGGAGAAAGTTTTAAGTAAGTTCTAGCTTGCCCTGAGCCTGTCGAAGGGTCTTCAGTGTAAGCATCCAACAAAGTAACCAGGGCAGTCCTCGATACTCCAAATGTCGGCTCGACTACATGAGGGAAAAATCTTTCTCCGGTTTGTCCGTCTTCATAAGTCAAATCTTCTCCTGAAGCTTTCGAGTGGTTGGACAAATCAAAATCAGTTCGATAAGCCAGCCCGTAAAGCTCTCCCCAGCCAAAAGGAAAATCGTATTCTACGTCTTCTGTGCGTTTAGAATAATGAGATAAATCTTCTTTTGCGTGCGCCCGCCAGCGGAGTTTGTCTTTGTTAACTCCCAATTCCCCCAACCACTCCATCATTTCTTCTTTCCAGTTTTCAAATTCTTTTTCCCAGTTTTCTTTACGGATAAAATACTCAATCTCCATTTGCTCAAACTCGAGGGTACGAAAAATAAAATTTCCCGGGGTTATTTCGTTACGGAACGCTTTTCCAACTTGTGCTATTCCAAAAGGCAGTTTTGGCCGCATCGTTTGGACAACATTTTTGAAGTTAACAAACATTCCCTGGGCTGTTTCCGGACGTAAATAAACTTTGTTTCCATCCTCTAATAATGCGCCGACTGAAGTCTGGAACATTAAGTTAAAACTCCGCGCTTCTGTAAACCCGCCGCCGCAATCCGGACATTTGTCGCCTTCTAATTGATCTTGTCTAAACCTCTGGTGACAATTTTTACATTCAACCAGCGGATCCGTAAAAGAAGACACATGGCCCGAGGCTTCCCAGACTTTTGAATTCATCAAAATACCCGTGTCTACAGGATACATATCAGTTCGTTTGTCAATAAACCTTTGCCACCAGAGATTTTTGATATTTGTTAAAAGTCTTGCCCCCAAAGGCCCGTAATCCCAAGTGTTGGCTAATCCGCCATAAATTTCCGACCCGGGAAAAACGAATCCACGGCGCTTAGCCAAGGAAACTATCTTTTGCATTTTGTCGTCTGTCATACATTTATTATACCCTACTCAGTTTACGGCGCAATTTCTCGCCACTTGGTCCCTTTCCTGAGAAGGTTTCTGGGGAAGATGTCGGGGCGGGCGGAATCTTTGAGATATTTGTCGATTTCCGGCCAGATGAGCTTTTTAATTCTTTCAAGTATATCTTGTACCAGAGCAGCAATAACCCAGGAATGCCTCGTGGTATAATTTCTGAAATGTCGGCAGATAGAAAATTGGCTATTGCCCAATTGTACGATCGAAAAAAGGAAGACTTAAACTTTGTTCTTTCGAGGTCTGATGGGTTAGTTCACCACCATAATGGTATATGTAATCCTGATATCACATTTCCAGACAATTTGAGTCAAGAAGAAATTCAAAGTTTATTACATCAACAAGAAACAGATTTGGCAAACTTCGGAGTTGGTTATTTTGACGGTATTGATTCTTCAATGTTGGGATTAGATGCCGGGAGTGGAAGGGGTGGTTCCGCCATTTTAATAAACCAGCGATTTGGTTGCTCTGTAAAAGGATTGAATTTATCAGAATATCAAGTTGAATTTGCTTCAAAGTTGGTAAAGCGTATTGGGATTGACCGAAAAGTATCGTTTGATTTGGGGGATATGTGTGATACGAAACTTGAAAGTAATTCTGTCGATTTCATTTGGGCCTGTGAAAGCACGGAACATGTAGATGGTTTGTCGAAAATGTTTAATGAGTTTTATCGTATTACTAAACCAGGTTCCCAATTGGTCATTATTGCGTGGTGCAAAGGCGTGGTTGAATCTACAGAAGATATAATTAAAAGGGTTAATCACGCATATGTAACCAATGTTCATCCCGTACACGAGTATGAGCAAACAGCAAAGGATTCTGGTTGGCAGTTAAAAGACAAAGTTGATTTGAGATCTCAAACTGCGGCTTATTGGAGGTTTCGTAAAAGATCTACTGTGCAGTCTGGTACAGAATCTTTTATGAGTGAGGGTTTTACTAGTGGAGCAATAGAATATTATTTATTGAAGTTTAAAAGGAGGCAATAGAGCAAATTTATCATGAAACAAAATCATATTTTAGTTCTGCCTCATGGCACTAAAATACCAAATCATATTGTCATCATACCAGATGGTGATAGACGTTGGGCTAGGACCCGCGGTCTTTCACCTTCCGAAGGTCATGTTGCAGGCATCAAAAATATGATTGCTTTGGCTAAGACTACCAGGGATTGGGGAATCCATACGGTTTCTGTCTGGGGGCTTTCAACCGAAAACTGGCATGAAAGACCAAAGGACGAGGTAGAACTTCTTATGAAGGGTATTTATAAAGCTCTTGATAAATATTATCAGGAAATGCAGAAGGATGGTGTAAGGCTGGTGCATTTGGGTAGAAAGGATAGGCTTCCTAAGTTTTTAGTTGATAAGATCTCAGAAGTTGAAGAAAATACTTTCAAAAACACGAATCATGTTTTTAATGTGGGACTCGATTATAACGGTTGGGATGAGATAGTTCGGGCTACGCAAAAAATTGTCAAATCAGGCATTCCCGCTGAGAAAATCGATAGAAAAATGATAGACGCCAATTTGGACACGGCTGGGCAGCCATATCCCAACATCGATCTTTATATAAGAACTTCTGGTGAACAAAGAACAAGTGGGTTTATGATGTGGCAAGCTGATTATGCGGAATTTTATTGGGAAAACGACCATTTTCCAGATTTTTCTTCCGAAAAGTTAGAACTTGCGATTTTGGATTATTCACGGCGCAGACGCAGATTTGGCGGGAATGATGCTGTCGAGCATCTTTCATTCAAGCCGGAAGTTACGGCCAAGTTTGAACTTGCTTGGTGGAGGCTCAGGAAAGTTCCCGAAGGAATGCGACTAAGAGATTATGCGATGAAGCATCTAAAGGAACAGTTCGGCCTCTCCGGCAAATTGGCAATCCAAGCAGCAAAGCTTCTTGTTGAAGCCATGCTTGAGGAAAAGAAAAGTAAATTTGACAAGGCAAGGGCGGCAACGAAAAGGTTTTATAAATTAATTAAAGACGAGCTTAAACTTGCCTTTGAACCGGAAATCGTGGCTTCACTTGAGGTTAAAATGAATAAAGAGCTTGCCAGTAAAGATTCGATAGAGAGCTCGTTTGAAGCCGAGCAAACCGCGAAAGAGCTTTACGCCGAGGTTTACAGAATATCTTTGTTGCAGGCCGCTAAAGCCGCACACTTAAGGGTGCTTGCAGTAGTTGAGCGTAATTTGGCTGAAGCAGGAATGGGGGAGGGTCACTGGACCAAGGCGGAAGATTATCTTCAAAAATATTATCGCGCACTCAAAGAACGCGTAGCATAGCCTTAATTTTTAAGCCCCTTTAGTTTTTAGGGCTCTTAATGCTTTAACCTTGCAATTTTCACCTTTCTTTCCGCGTTTACCACAAACATATTATACAACTTACGGAGCTATCTCGCGCCAGAAAAAGGAGCTTAAACTACCACTAATTACCCTTTTCAAGAACTGTTACTCTTTTATCTAAGTCTGAAAGATCATCATCAACCCTCTTGTGGGAAAATTCATGAGCCGCGTATTCTTCCTCGTCTTTAGTCTTTCTTGCAGCCAGACCATCAATTTTGTCAAAAATATCACTCCTAAGTTTTGTGAATTTTGTATCCATCTTCTCTTCAAATTCATCAAATTCGAGCTTTAAACGCCTATCAAGATATTCTTTTGTTACCTGTTCGTCCGTCATATTTTAAAGATACAATAATTAAGTATTTTACTCAATAAGCGAAGGGATTACGGGGCTATCTCCCTCCAGATTTTACCTTTGCGCAGGAGCTCGCGGGGGAAGGTCATGAGGAGGTCAGGAGCATATTCAAAGTATTCTGCTGCCGTGGTCAAGTTTTGTCCACCCAAGTCACGTTCCAGGTTGACCCCTCCCCAGGCAATGACAGAACCCCTATTAAAAATAAGAAGAGTTTCTGTATTCAGCACAAGCGTTTGAAATCGCCTCTGAAAACAATTTTTTCCTGTTTATCAAACACTCCGTAAATTTATATAAGACTGAGTCGTTTTTGTTTTTGTGTTGATATTCCCTAACTACATTACCAAATCGCTCTCCTTTTTTTATCTTTTCTGAAACTTCTTTGGGTAATCTAAGTTTGCTGCTTATTCCTAAAAATAAATCCCCTTTTTTATTAATTAACGCTACAACACAAACTAAAAAATAATTATTATGAATTAATGACAGACCTCCTTCAAGTCCGACAAATAAATCAGACTTAATGTTTCTCTCGCGAATAGTCTGTGCTCTGTTGATAGCGCCCGTTATAGTTGTTTCTTCATCTAAAGGTTGATCAGTTATCCCGGAAGAGACATCATAAGTTTGAAACTCAAGATCTTTGAAAAATTCTCCCAAAATCTCCTTTAATATATTCGCTTTATCAATACTGGTTGACCCAAGTGCAATTTTCATTTTATACAAGGCAAAGTTTATGTTTCATTTTAGCCCTCTTTGTATATAAATATTTTTTATTGTGCTTTCCAGGCTGAACTTCAATCGAAACTGACTCTTCAACAATAATTCCTAAATCAGTCAATTTATAAATTTTATCAGGATTATTAGTCATTAGTTTAATACTTTTTATATGCAGGTCATCTAATATATCTTTAACCATTGAATATTCGCGCATTTCAGCTGGAAATCCAATTCTTTCATTAGCCTCAACTGTATCTAATCCCTTTCTTTGTAATTCATAAGCTTTGACTTTGTTAATTATATTTATTCCCCGACCTTCCTGGAACAAATATATTAAAACTCCCTTTCTGTTTTCGTGAATTAGTTTAAGTGAATTATGTAGTTGGTCTCCGCAATCACACCTTTCTGAAGCAAAGATATCACCTGTAACACAGGACGAGTGAATTCTTATTAATATCCCATTTCCCCTTTTTACGTCACCTTTGACTAAAGCTAAATGATAGGAGTAGTCAATTTCAGATTGATAAGCAATAAGATCAAATACTCCAAACTTAGTTTCAAGTTTTGCTTTGCTACGTCTGGAAAAGATTTTAGAGTCTCTCTGTTTTCTATCTCTTAATTTAAGAAGTATATTAGAGAAAATAATTGTCTCATCATCATCCCCGCTTACATCAAAACACACATCCGTATATTTTTGAAGATAACGAATACTTTGAGCAATTTCTTTTCTATAAATATAAAATTCATCTTTTAATGTTTCAGGAGAAATATATGCTTTGTTTAACTTTTGAGAATCGTCTTTGCAAAAACCTCCTGGCAGAGGCGGATTCTCTTCACTATAATAATTACCACAGCGTTTACATATCAATCTTTCTTTGAGCCTCTTGTGGGAAGTTTCGAGTGAAGGGTTAATAATTATTATTCCTCTAATATTGTAATTTCCTTTTTTTGTAATTCTAATCAACCTTTTCGCTTCTGTTAATCTACGTGGGTATCCATCAATGATAAACCCGTTGCTTGTTTCGCTTAATTGTTCTACTTCTTTCTCTATAATATTAGAAATCGCGTACGATCGATCTTTGTCAGAAGCTTTTTTAGACTTTATAGTTTTAAACTCTTTTGGATATTTTTCAGCAAGCGAAGGATTGCGATAGATAGTTCCCCATGATAAATTATCAAGCTTTAAATATTGAGCAAGGTGAAAAGCTTGTGTTGTTTTCCCACTCCCCGGCACTCCTAATATTATATAGAGATCCTTAGACATAGGGTGTTCATTATAACAACTATCGGCCTATTGCTGCAAATAATTGTTCTAATTTAGCCTGATTTATCGCATGACTTACTGGTAATACTAATATTCTTCCTTTTAAGTTTTTAGCACCGAGATGTTTTTCCCAATCAATAAAATGATGAAGATAACTCCAAAATGGCTGGGTAATATCAAAACCCATGCCTAACAACTTCTTGTTAACTTCTTCAGAATCATCGACTGTTAGTGGGAAAAATAATGGGATAACGCCTTCAGGAAGGTTATCAAATACAGGGGAAAATGTATCTGATTTATATCTACATACCAACTCTAGGTAATTTTGAAAATATAATGCTCTTGTTTTTAGAGATGAACCTTCGGCACATAATTTAATTGCATTCTTGGCAAAGTTTGACATAGCCAACCTATATCCCCCATGCTCAGCCAATCTGGGTCCATGTCTGTCGACCTGTTTTCCAAAACCTCCCAAAATAGAATCTATTGGCTGCCCAGGTTTAAAAATTCCATTTCTATAACCTAGCATAAGAAAGACATCCTGGCTTACAGCGGTAGAGTTTGGAGACGTAAGATCCGATACCTTTAATTTTTTGTTGTTTACGACCAAAGCTCCCCCGTGTGGAATAGGGAAAAACTTTCTAATGCTAAACACTGCTATATCGCCAAAAGTGCCAACGTATTGGTTATCAATACTACTTCCTAAAGCGTGCGCACAATCTTCAATTAAATAGATTCCTCTTGATAGACAAAGATTTTGTATCTCTTTAACTTGCCTTTGCGGGAAGCCAAAATAATGTGTTAATAACATACATCCTATTCTACTTGGATCCAACTCAACTTCTATGGATTTTATCTGTACTTGCAATGAATCAGGATCAACATCATAAAACTCTGGTTCAAAGCCAGCTGTCTTAACTGCTACAATTTCATCACCGCAAGAATAGCTTGGCATTAGAATTACTTTCTTATAAGTTTGCTCAGCAATTGCTTCTGCTCCAAGAAATAATGCATTCCTCCCATATAAGGTAAAAATCACGTCTTTCCTGTTTAAGGGGTCAGGGAGTTTTTCATTAAAATTTTCTATATCAACTCGCGTCATTACTGCTTCTAAATCGAGTTTTTGAAAAAATTCGCTCATAAATTTTTTCTTCCTATAACTACATCGTAAGACTTGAGAAATTGAACTGGTTTAAAGCGTAATTTGTGCTGTCTTGTACCCTCTTCATGGCCAAGCTCTCCATCATTTAAATATTTTAATCCCATTTCTTTTGCCTTCTTAAAACAATAGCAATATGCTGCATCTGAAATTCCATGTATTCCACCAGCCTCCGATTTATTTAATCCCTTAATTATATAAAGGGTTCCAAAATCAACATTATTATTATTTTTGTGCATAGCAACTATGCAAAGTGGAACTTCCTCGACATATCCTACTTCAAAGCAAAATCTATCTAACCCAGCAAAATATTCTGCAAATTTTCTTAAGCTAAATTGTTCTTTTTCATACCGATTCTTAGAATACTTAAAACCTTGATATCTTTGCCAATTTTCAAGAACAGTTAGAACATCTTCTAAGTTAGATGAGTTAACTGCGTTAAAATGCATTACTTTGTTGAGGAATTTATTTCGGGTATTTCTTAACTTTGCAAACTCCTTTCCTTTTAGTTCTGTTAAAAGTTCTACATCGTATACTACTTCTTCTTTAGATCGTGGATGTACTTCAAGATTCCAAATAGAAAAGATTGGATCGTTCACAAAAGAGTCTAACCAAAATTGACTTATATTTTGAATAAGTAACTTTTTGTAATTAAATTGTTCAAAAAAACATTCAATAAATTGATTAAACTCTTTATCGTCTTTTACTAAAGGGGAAAACAAGAAAAAATTATCATCTCTTAAAACTAATATCGTTTGGCCAAATTCTCCCGCTAGAAAAAAAACTTTACTCTCGTAAGAGAGATAAGATAAGACATGGTAAGAGCTGTGCTCAAAAATCGGGAATGGTTCTTTTGCAAAAAGAGCATCAATTGTATCTAGCGAAACTTCGCTTATCGGTTTAATATCTATTCCTGATAATTTGTTTTTTATTACATCAATCATCTTTTATGGGATAAATAGTAGGTATGGGAGCATCTTGATCGTAACCGTTGTACATGACTCCCCGCTCGTAAGCGCTTTCAACCCAAAACATGATTCCGTTTGGATACATTTTTCGAAAAACTAATCCCATCAAAGAATATGAACTAATTAAAATATCAGTTCTTTCTTTAACCATGCTGTTGGTCCAACCAAGCCCGTTTATGTAAAATACTTTATTTCTTTCTAAAATTTTCTCGAATATTTCTATCGGGATATTTATGACTCCTTTTCTAATTCCTTTTTCGCCTATGCCTTTAGAAAGTTCATTAATTGAAGATAATAATTTTGTCTCAACAAAATTACCTACATCTAAAAACTCTCTTTTGAAGCTTAAGTAATTTGTTTTTAAATCTTCTTTATATGTCGTACCTTGTATACATTCATAATTTTCTAATAACAAATCACTAAAATATGCTGTCGCATGAATTGATAAACCAAGTTCTTTTGATAACTTCACAAAGCCAGACAATTTGTGAATATATGCTTTTGTATGATTCCCAATTACCCCCATATAACCATATTCTCCATTACCTTTTTTATATGAAGGACAAAAAATTGAATATATTTCTAAAGGTTTATTCTCAATAAGACTAAGAATCGCATTTCGTTGAATAATACGGGCTGTAATTTTATCTCTCCATTCTTTATTACTAATAAGATTTACCAAATTCCACCAGGAAAGCAGAATACGCAAATGTTCCAAGTCTTTTTGAGAGTAAGAAGTCTTTTGGAATGTAATCGGTTCTCCTAGTCCCAATTGACGGGAATAGGTAATTAAACTACTTAAATCTTTTTGTTGAAGGTTATACCAGTCTGGCATCAGAAATGATACAACTTGCTGCCAGGTGTAAATATATTTTGACATATTATGAGCCCGAGGATGGACTTGAACCACCGACCTCTTGCATACTATGCAAGCGCTCTCTCTGCTGAGCTACCCGGGCATTAAGGACAGTTGTTAAAATATTATCTAATAATTTCTCTTTCGAAACACGACCATCAAAACAGAATGTTTTCTTGGAATCTATTTGTAATACTTTAAGCGTTTCTTTAATTGCTTGTCTGTAATCATTATATCTTCTTGCCAAGACCAATGGGGTATCATCTTCGCGCATAATAAGTTTACCTGAACAGTCTGAACAAGCCGTAGGGGGTTGCAAAGGATTAATTTGTGTTTGGTGCAAACAATCTTCACAAATCCTTCGCAAATTTGATCGTCTTATTGCATCAACAAGAGATAATTTAATAACAATTAAACAATCAGCAGGAATATTATGCTTTTTTACCAATTTCTGAAATGCTTCCGCCTCTCTTGGATACTTAGGATAACCATCAAGAAGCACATCTCGACCTTGTTCTTTAGCCTCTATTAATTTTTTTTCAATAAGGCTAGAAATTAATTCAACAGGATATTCTAAAACAGCATTAAGAAAGTGAGCTAATTCCATTCCTATTGGGGTATTCTGTTGAATTTCTATGCGCGTTAAATTACCTACTGACACATACTTGAAACTTAAAGCAGTACATAATTGTTCAGCTAGGGTAGTTTTGCCACTTGCAGGGGGGCCATAAAGAAAACTTACCCTATTTTCAGCGTTCATTTATATTTTGTGAATTCGGCAAGTCGCACTCCCATCTGGAGCGTTATAAGTTGTTTCTTGCCCATCTACATTAGGCTGGCCCCAAACAGCTCTTCCTAACGGAGATAAGTAAGATAAAACAGTCAACCCAATCTTAGACATATCAACATATAAAGATTCTGCAGGTCCTAAAAGGATATACCTGTTTGAATCTATATAATCTCCCACACTAACTTCAGCATCAAAGATAGTTCCAAAATCTACCAAATTTTCGTGTTTAGTCCAATAAGGTATAGATTTTGCTTTCATTTCGCGCAGAGTGTGCAACTTAACAGCTAATGTCGTTTGGATATGGGTTTTAGTTTCTTTAAAACCTAAGTTTTCTGGAAGATCAGTATCTTGTTGTGCAACAAGCCCTAACTCTAGGGTTTTTACATCTACCTCTTGACGAACAGCTTCTATTTGTACATCTAAAGCTTTTAATCCTTGAGGCGAAATTAAAACAATCTCTCCCCTTAGAGCGCGTTCCTTAACTCGTGTTTCTTCATTAGATAAACTTCTTTCTGTGTTCATTTAGGATAGAATAGCAAATTATTGTAATAAAATCAAACTATGAGTCATATTGTAAGAATTACTTTAAATATCAGCTATATCTACTGGGATAAATAAATGATCTCTCTATGGTGCCACTTCTCTCCAGACTACTCCATCCCTAAATAGTTGAGGAGGGAAAAGGAGGATTAAGTCAGGGGCATATTCAAAAAGTTCTGAGGGTTTTGGATATAATTCAATTTCCTTTTTCAAGAACTGTTACTCTCTTATCAAGGTTGTCTAAATCATCAGAAACTCTCCCGTGTGACATTTCGTGCGCTGCGCTTTCCTCTTCATTCCTGGTTTGTGTACCGGCTTTCTCGTCCAGCTTATCAAAGATGTCGCTTTTAAGTTGAGTGAATTTACTTTCAACATCATCAGAAATATCCTCTTTGAGCTGATCAAGCCGCAAATCTAAATAAGCTTTTGTAATATAATCATTTGCCACACTTTAAAGATATAACAATTAACTTGTTAACTCAATAAGCGAAGGGATTACGGAGCTATCTCCCTCCAGACTTTACCTTTGCGCAGGAGCTCGCGGGGGAAGGTCATGAGGAGGTCAGGAGCATATTCAAAGTATTCTGCTGCTGTTGTTGAATTATTTCCACCCAAGTCGCGCTGGAGGTTTACCCCTCCCCAGGCAATGACAGAACCGCGAAGATATAGTCTTCCGCTTCCTGCACCTGTTGCGAAGACACCATCAGTTAAGAAGATTCCTTCTAAGCTCGGGTTGTTAGGATGTGAGATTTGTGGGTCAAGAGTAAGGTTTCCTTTGACAATTGCCCCGAAGAAGCCAACGCCATTCTCAACGGTAATGTTGTTGCCGATGGTCAAATTTCCATTAACTATCAAAATTACTTTTTCAGACATTTCGATTAGGTTGCTGTTGGTTGACAAATCCCCATTGCGGTAATTCCAGAAATAACCATCAGGGCGCTGTTTGTTTTCATTTTTCAGTTGGCTGACATTAATGGTCGCGTCGATAGCATACTTAGGGTCTGTAAACACTTCCGGGGGGACGCTCCCTGTAAAGTATTCATAGTCATATTTGCGCCCTGTATAGGGGGAAGGGGTAATATTGGCCATCCAGTCTTTGGAAGAGAGGGTTCCACTCCCTACACTAATTGTCCCTGAATAAGCAGCGATACCCGGGTATCCACCTTCCCCGTCATCAATTAACTTGTAGGCGGAACTAGGGATTGTTGACCTAATGTCTCCCTGGGAAATTAAGTCTGCGTCCTTTACCTGCCACCAGGCAGCGATGATACACGCCCCGGCTTGGCAAATTTTCCCAGCACTGCACGCTCCTGCAGCGCAGTTATAAGTACCTGCACAAGCACCACTATAACATCCAAACTGATCAGAACCAGCTCTGCAGGTCATAATTCCGGTGCCGCATTCCACGCTACAAGCGCCGCAATTAACGCCATACACGCATACAGGACCCTCACTAACGCACTCTCCACAAGCAGTCTGATAGTCGCAGGAAGAACCACCCCCACCACCCCCACCACCACCACCGCCTCCAACACAGTTAATTGATTGATTATTGGCACTGCACTGCCCGGTTTGGCCTGGTGGACAACAAGTGCTTGCAGATACATTAACTCCGTCCACAGAGCAGGTGTATAAAGAGTTGGAACCTGTACAAGAAGTGCCGTCACCTCCACCTCCGGAACACACAGAGCACCCTCCCCCGCCACAATCTATGCCTGTTTCACCGTTATCTTGTATACCGTTTGAGTTACAATCTACTGGTGGTGTTGTTCCACAAGAACACGATGATCCTGCGTAAGTCCATTCCCCGTTAACGCATTGATAGTTATTACCGTTAGGGCTGCATACTATATCGCCATGGTTGCCGGTTACTGTCCCACTGCAGGTTTCTCCGCCCGGGCATGAGGCGCAAGAACATGCGCCTCCAACGCAACTTCCTGAGGAGCAATTTGCATTAACTGAACAAGAAGCGCCGCAAGATTGTCCGGTTAAACATTGTGTTGATGTTCCGCTTCCAAAACGCTCTTCACAAACACACCAAGGCCCGCCAGGGTAGGCCCCGCTGATGGGTCCCCAATCAGTTCCTTCGGACCCATAAAATTGCCCTACACTGTTACATTCCTGACAACGTGATGAATACCAAGTATTTGCTGTACAATCAGGCGTATATCCGCCACCAGGCGCATTACCACCGCATGCTGAGCAATCCGAAACACAATTTCCGCCAGACTGACAAACAACTGTACCGCAATTATCCTGAACACACTGGGCATTAGAAGGACAACCGTCCACATTACAATCAGATGGAGCAGTACAGGTACCCGTTGTCCAGCAAGTTTTATTAGCAGCGGAACACGAAGGAGTACATAATAAATCTCCGGCATCGCCAGTTGTGCCATCAGCACAAGTAGCAGGACCACAGTTAGCAGCAAACACTTTTGAGTCCAGAAATAAAGAAAGAAAAAACACAACACATAAAATACAAAAAAGTTTACGGAGATTTATAAATATCATATGTTTTCAGCCTTTTTAAGTTTCCACTCGATAGGCTTGGAATCTTTATTGTGTCTTACCCGTATGTCTATTGCTTTAAATCCATTGTTCTTCAGTTCTTGAAAATTATTACCGATAACCTCGCCTCCTTCTTTAGGGGGAATATTTTTTGGCATAGAAATACTTATGACTACCCCTAGGTTAAATTTAGATATTGATTTTAAGATCATTGTATAAGAATCTCCAGTTTCTGTTATACCTAAAATTTCACCTGCGTAAAAATAATCTATACTGTAATCTGGGTTTCTTCTTACGGCATAGGTACCGTAAACAAGCTCTTTTTTATTTTGTAATACCTCTTCAAGTGGTTTTGAAAAGATTTTATTGAAGTTTAAATTCACCACCAATACGACGACTCCCAATAATAACAAAGCAATAAGAAAAATACCGAGTAAGTTGCGACTTAAGAAGTTTTTAGGTTTTGCGGAGATGTAAGGAGCAGGATATTCCACAAGTCTATTATTGCAAAATTTTTAAGAGAAAAACAATAGTAAAGGCTACGAAAGCAGGTTAATTATAAACGAGTTCCAACCGTATCCATCACGCCTAGGTTCAGACTCTCCTAGTGTGTTTCTATTGGTACTAACATACTCATGGGAAGACCAGGAATTACGAACCTCTGATTGAAGTCTTTGCGCAAATAATTGATCGGCTTGTTTGTTTCCGTGTCTTGAGGCTACGTACAAAGCCAAGGCGTCATACAGCAACCAACTCCCGCCGTTTTGGTAGTTACCTGGAATATTTGCTGGATCGATAAACTCATTTGACGGTCTATAATCTCCATAAAAATCAGCTATAACCTTAAAACCTAGAAATCTTCCGTCTCGATACCTAGAGGCAGAGTGCGTAACTAGCTGGTCAAAAGTAGCTTGAATTCTTTCGTCTGACAGAATCGGCTGATTAAACCAATAAAAACTTAAAGCTTCTCCTACAAGAGAAGAAACATCTACAATTGTCGTACCTTCTCTTTGTGGTAGAGATGTTCCATCTTCTGGATTTACCATGTTTCTATATTTATCTTCAGCTAGTGTTCTTTCTTGGCTATTGGCGGGTAGAACTCCCACACTTTCTAAACATCTTAAAGTTACACAATACAAACCTTGATTGTAAGCAATAACCTCGGGTGATGCTTCTGATTTACCTGCGGGACGAAATGTATCTGCCCAATAATGATAAGTACCTAATTCACTTTGGAATCTTGTTTCACCGCGAGTCACATAACCCCCATCTCGAACGTGACTGTTAATAAAAGTGTGGGCTTTTTGCAAAGAATCTTTATCAGAATCCGATAATTCGCCGCCCAGTCTAGTGTTAATAAATTGGTGAAAGACATACATCATAGTGCTTTCTTCATCCCTATCTCTGTTTTCCGGTCTTCCTCCGTCTTTATATATTGCCGTAGCTATATGGCCGTCCGAATTATTGTTCTGATCTCTTTTGAACATCTCGATAGAATTTCTTAATAAATTTCCATCTCTCAAAGCTGCTTGAACCCAAAAACCGTCTCTTGCAAAAGACATGTTTGCGTAATTGTCGCTCGGAACAACCCAATTACCTGCTTTTACACATCCTTGTGCAGTGCCGCGCATTAATTCTCTAAAGTCACCTAAAAACTTTTCTGGTAATAGATTTCTAACCCTTTCTTTAAAATCTTCTGTTGAATCTGCCAATGGGGCGGCTTCTGCCTTTTTAGCAAGTATGTTTTCAGGCCTAGCAGAGAAAAGCGCCTGGGGGTTGGTTAGGGCGGCTGTGGCTCCTGCCGCCAAAATACCCAGCTTTCCCAAAACAGAACGTCTGCCTTCTGTGGGTTTGGCTGAGCCTGTATCTGTTACTGTATCTCTTTCTCTTTCGTTTGGCATTGGCTTCTCCTCGGAATCGGGCATACCTTCCGAATATACTCTATTATATCCTGCATGTGCAACAAGTGTCCAACAATACTACAGGTTAT